>CEWO01055136.1_pt1 | contig 15087 bp, 15 predicted proteins | sample 361561 | NCBI WGS metagenome assembly CEWO01 (sample SAMEA2623627, study PRJEB7988) | marine metagenome | isolation source: saline water (ENVO:00002010), including
AATCCAACTCTATTCGTCACTGTAGACGGCGAATCTTGTCTGACTACGCCTTGTAGCTTCGAATTTCATGCGAATCAACTCATAGTTCGTGGCGCGAACAAAATTCCAAATGAATAATCAGGAAATAAACTGAGATTTATTACTGATATCTCCTTCGACCGGCTTGATGGCATTTACATGTAACATCGACCAACGCGGAATGCGCTTCCGTAGTCGTATGGGAACTATTGTCTTAGGAATAGGATTATTCATCGGCGCCTCGTTTTTACTCATTGACATCAATCAGTCATTCTTGTGGCTGTTACCCGCTGGCCTAATCGCCGGGGGTGCATTCTCGATTTTCGAGTCACGGATAGGCTGGTGCGCAGTCCGCGCACTCGGTTTCCGCACCAAGCTGTGATGAGCGAGAGTGGCGCAGACGGAGAGATTTGAACTCCCGAGTCCAAGGGACACCGGATTTCAAATCCGGCGCTATACCAGGCTAAGCGACGTCTGCAGTGTGCGGCCGTGGCGGCCGCTTTTGATGAATCTATGCGGTCGAACCGGCCTATTCAGAGGCCGTAATTACCGGGTCGGCACCAATCGGGCAGACCAGTTGCAGCTTCTGGATGAGTCAGCCCGATAAAGAGCACCATGATGATGATGAAGAAAGCCGGGAACAGAGCAGTCATCGTCAAAATCTTCGAATCATCATCTCCGTAAAGATGCATGAAAATTGCAGCGATCATAATGAATTTTGGAATCGCAATTAGAGTCAATATCCAGAGTGTCACGACCTTCTCAGTCGTATTGTAACCCGCAGCGAAGTCCGAGAGGTCCAATCCTACAGCAGCAACCTCGATTAAAGTGAGAAACATCAGACCGAAGAAATTCATCCAGTAGGGATCTTGTCCTAGAATTTTGTAATGTGCCATCATTTCACCTCAGTATAGATAGAAGAATGGGAACACCAGAACCCAGACCAGATCGACAAAGTGCCAGTAGAGACCGAAGTACTCTATCGATACCGCATTCGCAGGGGTGTAGAGCCCCTTCCAAGCTTTCAGAGTCATGTATGACAGACCGATGATTCCGCCCGCGACGTGCGCTCCGTGAGTTCCAGTCGTTACATAGAACAGTGAAGCAGACACCTGAATGTTGGCTACCATGTGTGCTCCCGTTGCTTCGTCGACGTAGGAGTGGTGCTGGTAGTGATCGGCGTTAATTGTGTAACCTTCGTTGACAAGAGAGACGATGTCGTGCTCATGGAGTCCAATTGCGGAAATCTCAGGCACGTAGAAGCCGATGAACCACTCGACCATCTTCAATGTCAGGAAGAGAATTGCGAGAATCCATGTGCTTCCGAGGTAACGGTAGACCTTCTTGCGGCGGACCTCTTCATCGAGGTCCGGCATCTTCGCGTAGCGTAGAGCTTGAACGATTGTGAAAGACGAGAGAATCAACGCGAAGGTGTTGATTGCTCCCGGAGCCAAGTGCCACCAGCTCGAAGCGATGAGGTGACTGGCTGGCTCGAAGCAAGTGACAGCGACTCCCTCTTGCCAGCCTGTTGGGTTAGTGACGGGATCAAACAGACCACGCTCGAAGACAGTGCCACAGTTCTCGATACCGAGGCGGTATCGCATGTAGGTGCTGAAAAGGGATGTGAATACCATCATTTCAGACATTAGGAAGACCCAGACGGCCACCTTGCGTATCTGAATGCCGCGGAATGGAACGCCGGTTGAGAGCGGCTCGTAGTGGCCGTCGAATGAGAAATCCTGCCTCCACCAAATGATGAGCGAAAATCCAACGACCGCGAGGCCGAGAAGAATTGTTGGAATGTGGCCAGGAGTGTAAGTTCCGTATGACCAGGCCTGCGCGAGGGCGAAGAGGAAGATTGCCACACCCATGCTCAGGAAGAGCGGTGAGTACGAGTTGTGCGGAGCACCGTGGTGCCAATCGTGTGGACCCCACGGCTGCGGAGCATGGTGGTCATCGTCGTAACCGCTCAATTGCTCACCTCCTCCTCGTCTTCAGGAACCATCAATTTGTTGAACCAGATTCCTATAGTGCTCGGTTCGTGTGCGATGTGCTCATTGGCATCCTTCAGCACTGGCAGGTTGTTCCAGTCAAAGGAAGGTGTTGGAGGGGGCGAGGATGTCATCCACTCGAATGACCAGCCACCCCATGGATCAGCTGGTGCCTTCTGCCCACGCACGAGGCTGATTAGCATATTGAAGACCATAATGAAGTTCGAGAAGAAGAACAAGAAGGCGCAGACAGAGATGAATAGGTTCCAGTCTGCAGCCCATTCTGGTAGATTGGTGAAATCATCTGTGGTGATGAAGTAAGTGTGAGTTCGGCGCGGCATGCCAATGACACCGAGGCGGTGCATTGGCCAGAAGATGCCGTTGTAAGTGACGAATGCGGTCAAGAAGTGGAGAGTTCCAAGTCTCTCATCTAGCATTCGTCCGGTCATCTTCGGATACCAGTAGTAAATTGCGGCGAAGAATCCGAAGACGGTTCCGCCGACCAACACATAGTGGAAGTGGGCGACAACGAAGTAAGTCTCGTGTAGGTGCGTGTCCATTGCAATCGATGGGAAGAACATTCCAGAGATTCCACCGAGAGTGAATGTCACGAGGAATCCTAGAGCCCACAATGTGTGCGTACGATAGACCAGCGAGCCTCCATGCATCGTCTTCAGCCAATTGAAAATCTTGATTCCTGTCGGAACTGCGACGAGCATGGTTGTGAGCATGGTAACGAATCGAAGGCTTGGAGACATTCCAGAGGTGAACATGTGGTGGCCGTAGACGATGAAAGCGACAATCCCAATTCCTGCCATTGCATAGACCATCGAACGGTATCCGAAAATTGAGCGGCGGGCCGAGGTCGCAAGAACCTCAGATATCACGCCGAAGGCCGGCACGATAACCACGTACACCTCAGGGTGACCAAAGTACCAGAATAGGTGACTCCACAGTAATGGATCACCGCCGGCGGCGATATCGTAGAATGCCGTCGAGATAGTCCGATCAAGATAGACTTGGAGTAGACCGATACCGAAGGCAGGGATTGAGAGGAAGAGCATCAGATTTGCGACAAGGATAGACCAAGTGAACAGAGGCATCTGCATCCAACCCATCCCTTCGGCGCGCATGACAGCCATCGTGGTCAGGAAATTGATTCCAGTCAGCGTCGATGATGCTACCAGCATTATTTGTCCAGCAACCCACATCGTCACGCCCGAGTGCGCGCCTGCGCTGACCACGTATGGTGCATATCCGGTCCAGCCGGTATCGGCTCCTTGGCCGGAGAAGACACCAGTGAAGATGAGCAAAGCAGCGAATGGTTGCAGCCAGAATGAGAGAGCGTTGATTCTCGGGAGAGCGAGGTCAGGCGCGCCAATTTGCAGTGGCACAATCCAATTGGCAAAGCCGTTGATTAGCGGCATTGCGGCGAGGAAGATCATCGTAGTTCCGTGCAGCGTGAAGAATTGGTTGTATTGATCCTGTGAGATGAAGCCCATTTCAGGCCCTGCGAGTTGTAAGCGAATCATCATCGCTAGAATTCCGCCGATTCCGAGGAAGAAGAGACCTTGGACGAAGTAAAGAGTTCCAATCTTCTTGTGGTCGGTGCTGGTCAACCATTCGGTAATCCATGGGCCGAGATGTTCCCAATCGAAGGCGTCCGGATTGGTGCGGTAGAATCCGTAGAGAATTGTGATGACAAGAAGGACACCGGAGATGATAATCAGGGTCGCCAGTACTGTGAATGGGTCAGCAGGATCCAAGCCGACTCCAAGAGAGCCGGCGACGGAGAGGTCGAGGCGATTCCACGAGTCTCCACTATTCGAGCCGTCTCCATTCACCGAATTGACGTGAAGAATGAAGTCGACATTTCGACCGTGGCTTGGAGCGATCCATTCCATTGTCCAAGTTCGGTAGTCATTACCCACTTCTGTGTGCGTAACCTCTGCAGTCGCTCGCGACTGCACGGTAGCATCGATAACGGCGAATTCTCCACCGGATGCCCAGAGGTTGAATCCGCCGGAGTTGACTCCGGATTCGGGGGGTCCACCTTCGAATGAGACGGTGATGGTGTAAGTCTCAGACGCATTATACTGATCTGGAAAACCATCGAGTGTAACGTCGATGGTTGCAGTTGGTGCAGCTGCGTGGCAATTACAGCCGCTAGTCTGAATTCCAGTACCACCTACACCGGTCGGTAAGGAATTGACCGCAGGTGAAACCACCATTGCGACTGAGATTAGAATCAATGCTACCATGCTGCGCGTAATCAATGTCTTTCTCTTCATTCAAACTCCCCCTCAAGCGTGAACGCTGACTCCAGCAATCATGTAAGCGTGGTCATCACCACAATATTCTGTACAAAGAAGCAAGAAGTTCTCGACATCGTCAGCGAGAATCCACTGACTGGTTATCATACCAGGTTGCACATCCTCCTTGATACCGAATGATACGAACCACGGAGCATGAGTCACATCGTTCGAAGTCATCATGGCAAAATAGGCCGTGTCGTCTTTGAGAGATAGTAAAGGCCGATCGCTCCCTTCGATTTGAGTGGTTGAGACCGCGCAGAGATCTTCTTCGAGATTGAGGCAATCAAACTCCCAGTACCATTGATATCCAGTGATTTCGATGACATTGTAGCAGTCGGCTTCGTACATTCCCGAATCTTCATTGAAAATTAGATTCGAGGTTTCGCCGTCAGCGCACTCGTCACCAAAGTATCCGGACTCGGCATTCGCAGCGGACCAGATGTTGTCGAGCGGAGCCCAGGAGATGAAAGTGAGGTAGACGATGAGTATGAAGGGCACAACAATCCAGGTAATTTCGAGCTTGAGATTGTCGTATTCCTTCGGAAAAACACCGACTTGCAAATTATCGATATTGGGGCTTTCACCCTCCTCAGAGCGATACCAGTATGAGTGGTGATACAACCAACCGAATGTGAATATCCCGACAAGAGCGGACCAGACCACATACTCATTCCAAAGGTCATCGAATAGAGGTGTGATGAGACCCATCGCTATCTCCATTAAGAGCGCGTGCGAATGACCCTCATAAGTTTGAGGTATTGACAATCATAAGACATGCTCCGACGTAGTCGGAAAGGACTTCAAACATCCTAGTTCACAGAGTTGGTTCGGATGACGCCTGAATGGGTCAGGTTATCGGGTCACAAGACCTTGGTTGAGGTCGATGTGCAACCGGGTTCAAAGAAGGCTGGCGTGGTTGGATTTGAACCGTGGAGAGGGCGATTGAAGGTGGCTGTACGCTCGCCGCCGGTGGATGGTGCGGCCAATACTGAATTGCTTGAAATCTTGGCCGCCAGCCTCGGTGTGAAGTCGAGTCAAGTTAGCGTCGAGGCTGGAGCAACGAATCGACGCAAGACGATTGCAATCGTCGGAGATCATGTCGATTTTCTGAAGGCACTGGAGGAGGGTGAATAATGGGAGCCAGCGACTGGGGTGAAGAGCGAAACAATCTGGCGGGACCTGCCGACAGAGTGGCTCGTTTCGATCGCGCCGCCAGAGCGTTTGCAGATTGCCAGCGGCGCAATAGAAACCCCATCGACGGAGGGGCAGGATGTCCGATTATAGTAGAGGGGCTGAGGGATGAGGCGGCCCTGAGAGCACTAGGTTTCGAGGGGCCGGTCGAGCGAATGAATCGAGGTTGGGATCGCTCGCGATTAGTCGCTTATCTCTACGACAAATATGGTACGAGAAATACTGTCGATGGCGGTCCACCACTAATCTTGTTGATGGATTGGGATCGCACAGGCGGTCGTCTCCAAACAGCGCTACGCAATCGCCTCCAGGCATTGGATGTCCAAATTGATGAAGATCTCAGAATAATCCTCCTCAAAGCAATGAAACCAGAGGGCAGGACCGTTGAATCAATCGCTCCCTATGCGCCTTCTCTGATACCCTTAATCAGAGCGTATCTGGAAGAGGAATGAAGTTCATTCGCTCGGGAATGAGGTAGGTTTCTCTTTCACAGTATTGAGAACTAGATGGGTCACAGAACGAGCGACGCCATCCATGGACAAGACGTTCTTCGAAAGGTCGTCGAGGTCACTGCGGTCGCGAGCTCGAGCGATAATCATCGAATCGAAATCTCCGGTCACGTCGTAAACGCCGTAAACGCGAGGGTCGCGTGCGATTTTCTCTTGGATTTCGATAAGGCGGCCCTTCTGGATGCGAAGGCCGATGACGACGTTGAGGCCCCATCCTACCTTGTCGGCATCGAGTATCACGCGATATTCCTTGATGATTCCAGCTTCCTCGAGTTTTTTGACACGGTTACTCACAGTTCCCAGTGATACCCCCACCTCTTCGGCGATGCGGCGCAAGGAGGTACGTGCGTCCTTTTCCAGCACCTGGATGATGTTGCGGTCGGTATTGTCGAGCATGATTCGGCCTCGGGAGAAAAGCCCCGGCACCTACGGCTATTGAACATTCACCTCGTATTTCGTCACCCTAGTGAACAGATGTTCATTCTTCTTCGTTAGTTTGTTGGCTTTCCTCAAGTGGCTCAACACCCCGAATAGCTCTCAGGATGACCAGTTCACTGGTACGCAGCATGAGGCTGGTACGGCCACCTATCCAGACAGGGATGGCCATGCCGTCGGAGTCGTCAACGAGAAGGTGATTGCCTCTGAATTCGGCTAGTTCCGAGTTTACGTCAAACGGCTCCGGCTGCTCCCCTGAGAGTAGTTTGTCAATGGTTTCTGAAGGGACTTTTGTATGGCCGGAATCAGTGATTCCGACGATGCGTGATGCGGCTGCGCCGACGACTCGCTCGAACTCACCGCGGCGCAGGTGGGCGACCTCAAGTCCGAGGCTCGCGACCTTGAGAGGTCGCCAGCGACCACCGGGAATTCGGGTCCTTCCGCCTCTACGGCCGCGCTCAGAAGCCCAAATTGAGTGGGCTTGTGGAGTTGACCAGAGGATCTTCTTGCCGCGCGACCAGAGATCTTCAGGGATCGCTCCCCATTCGTCGGTTAGCATCTCACTCTGTGCCTCTGAAATCGGTCGCGGGACTCCGTCGTGGTCGCGCGGTGCCTTTTCTTCGCTGAGAGTTTCCTCGACCTCGGCTGCTCTGCGGGATGGTGCGTCGGCTGATTTCTCAAGGATTGCGAGGAAGAAGCCGCCGCCGCCCGACTGTTCATTCCACACGCGCATGCACTTTGGTAGGGCGGCGGCGATGTCAGATTCGGTGGGCGGAGCGAAAGTTTCGCTCTGTTCAGTATCTTGAACGATTGAACAGTCATCAGATAGGGCTGGCCATTCGTTCATTCCAGGTGAAGCGGTTAGATCAGGAATCGCATCCTGGGCCATAGAGAGGCTGAGTGAGGGATAATTACGCAGAACTTCGGCAACCACAGCCTCGTTCTCGATTGGGTCGAGCGAACATGTGGAGTAGACTATCCTCCCACCGGGTTTGACCAAGCGGGCCGCTCGGCTGAGGATGTCGATTTGCAATTTCTGCATCGAGCGGCCGCCATTCGGCTTCCAACGCGACCAGACATCCGGATTCTTTCGTGTCGTTCCAGTTCCCGTGCAGGGAGCGTCAACGAGGATGCGGTCATAGCCATCTTCTGGAAGATTCGGAAAGTGTCGCGCATCGTGATTGACTACAACTCCTGAGCGCGAGCGGTGTCGTTGCATATTCGAGACGAGGAGATTCACTCTTCCTCGGACGACTTCGTTAGCGATGACGACTCCAGAGTCGCCGAGGTGTTCTGCAATCTGAGTTGTCTTAGAACCGGGACTGGCGCACATGTCGAGGATGACTTCACCCGGTTGTGGATCAAGCGCCAGCACTGGTAACATCGAGACCGCCTCTTGACGAGTCAAGCGCCCGGTCTCGTGGAGGGCGGCTAGAATCGACTTGACATCCCCTTCGGCTCGTCCTCTTTCGAAGGGCATCTGCCATGCGGAGCCTGGCCCTTTGAACCAATCAATAGGCTTGCAATCAACCGATTTCAGCCAATCTTCAACCCACTCGGAATCATCAGATAATGGGTTGACGCGTACGGTTTCAGGCAATCTCTCATACGCGTTCGCAAACCACGAATCAGCATCAGAGCGCCAGCAGCTGACCGCCTTCAACAGCAGGCTGCTGCGCGCAGCCACGGCCCAATCGACCTCCTCTCGCACAGGCCATCCGTCCCACCACTTGAACATCAAGCGATTGGCTCCCGCGAGAGAATCAGCCCTCCTAATTCGCCTCGCCGAAGCGAACAGAATCGTAAACGGTTAAACCTCCAACTCAGCGCTCACGAGCCGCGGCGTAAGTCGCATGGGATGCACATGACTGGACTGAGAAGAAGAATCGCGAGAAATCCAACTACACCGAATCGAACCGACCAAAGAGAGGCGACTCGCAAACTCGTCGGGCTGGTCGAGCGGGCCCGTCAGAATGGACATGAGCAGGGGCCGCTCGCACCAGTTGAAGCGCTAATCACGGTCGACCGTGATGAGTGGATTTGGCAAGTGGTCGACCGAGATGTCCTCGGAACACTCTCACATCGATTGGTTTTCCAATCGTCTGCCGGTAGCCGTCGTGAGATTCTCATGACTGCTGGCATCGACGCTGCGATGGACGCAGCGTCGCGAATCGTCGAACTCGACGGAGGCTGTGTCCTCATCGAAACGCTCGACCCATGAATAATCGCCGCTCAGTAGTCACTTTCAGTTGAATGCAGCACTTTCCCTTACCTTCGCCGCGTTGATATAGTGCAGGCAGGTGCGACGGCCCGATGGCTAAGGACAAGAAGGGCAGTGGGATTCAGCAGGCTGCTGGTCTAATTCGCTACTTCGACGAGGAGTCGGAGGATGCCATCCAGATCAGCAAGGGCTTGGTCTATACTGTCTGCGTAGTGTTTTCGTTGGCAATTTATCTCCAGCAGCATGGCGTTTGGTCATGGATGGGCGACGTTCTTTCGGGAATTGTCTGATCATTCTTCTTCGGTCAAATCGACCAGTGGAACCTCATCTTCGAGAAGGTGCGAAGCCTCTACTTCCTCTTGTTTTCCTCGCTCATCCCACCAGGTCATGACTCCCATTCGTGTTGCTGCCGACTCGGATGAGCGGACTTCGGTCGTCGGGTCGGCTTCGACGAGCGCTTGGGTTGCTCGACCGAGCGCTCGCTCGACCGCCGGCGCGTTGTGATCTGCTAATGCAGCACGCGCCTCGTCCAAACTCTGGACAGCCTCATCTAGAATTCCATCGATATTCTCGGTACCTCTCAGGCTGGCGATTCGCTCGGACAGAGTGGTGATTTCCTCATTCATGTCCGAGCGCGCGTGATCAATCAACCCCTCCCAAGCAGCACGATGCTCTGAGGATTCAGCCCCAGTGACCTTGGTGAAGCGGGCTGACCATGCCGGTTCCCATGGATTGCGTCCGAGGCTTGCTGCGATATCGTGGACGATACGGGCGCGGAGCGCGAGAGGGCCTGTGAGTTCGATGCGGTTGAGGAAGCAGCGGGCGATCAATCCGAATCCCCAGTATGATTCTGAGCGCAGGCGCATTGAGACATCGCCCGCATCCGTTGAGAACAGCCAGCGTTGTTCGTCATAGGCTGGAAGTGCAACGAAAAGCGGTGGATCTGCCGGTCCAAGAGAGCGTAGTGCTGCTCGGGCAACATCGCCAATATAGACTGTCGAATTGCCTTTGATACCGGCTGGGCGAAGTCGCCCTTCGACATCTATTGACATCTGTGGCTGTCCTTCGCGGACCTGAGCCCACAGAATAGTGATGTTCGGGTCGAGGCCGATGGTGCCCGTTGGCTCTGCCTCGTCGTTCGGCTCCACACCCGACGCTCTGCAGACTCCCCGTTGAATCTTGCGCGCATGTGAGAATGCTCAAGTCCCGCCGGCGCGAACAGCCTCGCGTGCCGCGCCGGAAGTACGGGCGACTGACGAAAGTCGTCGAGATCCCACCGAAGGACAATTGCTCGCGATGCCGAGCAGGCAAACCTTGTCCAGTGTCGGGGCATTCTGGAAATATGGTGTCTGCCGACCGCGAATGGCAAGGGCCAGAAGCGGTCGATAAGCGACAGAACAAGAAAAATCCAGCTAAGAAGTAAATCTTCAATCTTGACGAATTGTAGGTGGTGCTTCGATTAATTCGCTTTCCAATTCATTCTCGACTGTGGAATCAACCTCAAACTCAGCCAATTCCGGCAGACGCTGTGCCCTGTGGTAGATCTCTCGCAGCGTCTGGTCACTAATCTCCAGATACACGCGAGTAGTAGCGATGCTAGCGTGACCCAATAAGCGCTGAATAGTCACCAAATCAGCCCCACGCTCCAGTAAACCAGTAGCAAATGTGTGGCGTAGAGTGTGGGGAGACAAACGAGAGCGCGGGATATCAGCCTCATCGGCCAATCTATCAATCAATTTCTGAATCGAGCGCGGATTGATTCTTCGACCACGACTCGACAAGAATAGCGATCGCTCAGAATCCTCATCATCGATGAGATTCGAACGAAGAGCACGAATTGGATTCCAAGCCATAATAGCCTCAGTAGTAGACTTCGTGAAGAGCACAGTCCGATCCTTCTCACCCTTGCCTCCAATCACTAAAGCAGACAGGTCATCGTGATCGACATCGTCGAGGTCGAGATTGCATAATTCGGAGACCCGCAAGCCAGTGTCTAGCATTGTAGTGACTACAGGATGAGCTAACGGGTCTTCCATTCTCAGAGCCGCGGAGCGCACTTTGAGCACCTCTGACCGGCCCAAAGGTCGCGGTAGAGGGCGCCTGCGCGCCGGCCTCTGCACCCACTCTGGAATTGAATGTCCAAGCCATTTCATCAGATGAGAAACGGCTGCAATTCTAGCGTTAATCGTAGCCGGTCGCATCTCACCAAGCCCGTTCAACCAAGAATCGATGCGACCGAAGGAAGGATCAGCGCGCTCATAGAAAATACGGACAGGAATTGTTTGAGCTTCATTCCAATCAATTTCATCCTCATCCGGTAGCGCAGTTGTCGAAAACCCGCGCGCTGCCACCGTGTAAGCACGAATCGTATGTTGCGATTTCTTCTCAGCGCGCAATTGTCCGGTCCAGCATTCGAACCAAGGAAGTGCGGCTAAGCGGATCAAGCGTGTGGGAAGAACCGATTGAATGGAGGAAGTATCGAACCGCCCCTGCCTAGCCTCTCGGCCAGCAAACCCTCCATCATCACTTTCCATATCGCGTTCCCTCGCCTCTCTCCGTCGCGAACGACGGGTGCATCCCTGCCCATACGGGCGAACCCAAGTGGGTCTATCCCGACTTGAATGCTTCTGATGCTGCGAGCCGTTCGGCTCCGGTTTGTGGGCGTGCTTGGAATCGCCGTATGGGCGATTTTTGATGGAGCCATACGGCTCGACTCTGAAGTTCCAAAAACTTGGATTTGAGTCGATTTCACTCTGTTAGCAGAGTGTTGTCCGGCGCTGTATCATCGGGCAACTGCGCCTCAGCGCGGCTTTGTTCGCGGACTGCTGATAGGCGCGCGTCGAGGTGCTGGGCTACGGCTGCTGCGACATTGACGCCCGAGGCGCCCTCGATACCCTCGAGTCCTGGACTTGAGTTGACTTCGAGGACGAGAGGACCATCGCGGGATTCAAGCATGTCTACACCCGCGATATCCATTCCTAGAATATTGGCTGCAGCGAGCGCGACAGATTTGTGTAGCTCACTGAGATGGACGCGCTCGACGCGACCTCCCAAATGGAAATTAGAGCGGAATTCACTACCGGAAGCACGGCGTCGCATAGCGGCGGTTACCTTACCACCGACCACGAAAACTCGAATATCCTGACCGTGTGATTCCTCGATATAGGTCTGAACCAACGGGCGCATTCCTCGCTCAAGCATCTGTTGCACGAGTTGGTGAGCCTGCTGGTGATTATCGACAAGGAAGACACCCGAACCCTGCGTGCCTTCTGTAGCCTTGACCACGCAAGGTACACCACCAGCGCGCGCGATGGCGCGGTCGGTGTCCTCGATAGAAGCCACGTGCGCAGTGACTGGAATTGGAACGCCCGCGTCGGCCATCAATTGGCTGGCAAGCAACTTGTCTCGGCTTTGTTGAATCGAAAGAGATGGATTGAGGATGATTACTCCCATCTGCTCGAATTGTCTGACTATGGCGACACCGCGGCGCGTGATCGAATATCCGATTCGTGGAATCACTGCTTCGCACTCGACTGGCCAGCCGCGGTGGAAGATGCGACCTCCCTTCTCATCGACAACCACAGTCAGAGACAATGGGTCGAGAATCCGTACTGCCCAACCAGCCTTCTCCGCCTCCTCGGCGAGACGTCGCGTCGAGTACAACCTCGGGCCGCGTGAGAGGATGACCAAGCGTGGGTCCATATCTGCGGCCGACCGCCAACCGTTCTTGAGTCTGACGGCTGGACCTTGATTCTGCATCATCAACTTCTCCGCTCCAGAATCCCCCTAATCGCAGTGTTTCAGACGGTTTCGGCGGTCTCTCGCACGCGTGCGTATCCGCGTTCCGCAAAGCGGAACGCCGAAGGGGTTGAAAGCCCCGCAGCGAGACTGCCGAGCGTTCGATGAGCAGGAGGGATGTGTCTGGACCGTGATTCACTATCGGCGATGAAGGTATCCGAACTGCGGGAACTCTGCAAGGAGAACGGACTCTTCGTATCGGGGAATAAGACCGAACTGATTGACCGATTGCTCGGCGAGGAGAGTTCTTCTCCGATTGCCGAGCCAAGTAAGAAATTACCAACTTCTGACGAAGGAAGGGGCGACGCGATAGATCGTCTGTTGGCTCGAGTTGAAGCCGGCGGCGGTGGAATACCTGATTCCGAGCCGGCAATCGACGAGGATTCAGAACCCGATGTGCTCGAGGCCGAGGTCTTCGAAGCCGATATCATAGAGGCCGAAATCGAAGAACCACCCGCGCCTGAGGAAGTCCTTGCAGTCGAGCCTGATGTGGTCGATACAATCATCCTCGAGGAAGAGACTCCCGCGCTTATCCTCGAAGAAGAGGATGATGACCCTTGGACTGACGGTGTTCTAGCCGAAGAGGGAGCGACGACTCTCGTCGCTGACGAAATCGTGCCTGAAGTCGATTCAGAGGCATCGATCACCATCACCATCCCAAGCCTATCTTCGATTGAGCTCTCACCGAAGGTCATCGGCGCCGTCACTATTGTTGCACTAATTATCGGTGCCATCGGCTTCGCCCTGTTCCTGCAACAGGACTCATCCTTCGAAGCGCGAAGCCTCCATTATGGAGACAGCATGCAATTCAACATCGGAACCTCGAGCATCCAGGTAGAGGGTGACGACATGGTTGCGATATTCCGAAACGCCGCAGGAGGAGCACTCGATGATGCCTGCGGCGAGCTCACAGCAGACATCACTTCAGGCTCTGGAAGTATCAGTATTCGGGGGGGTTCATCAAGTGAAATTATCCACCCCTCAGACCAACAATACATCGGCGCAGTAAGCGCTTTGGACGCTTATGGTAGAAGTCATCTCGCCGCTGAAAAAGTCCTTACTCATTCGATGAATATTGACCTCGATGGAAAGACTTGGAGAAGTTCCGACGAATGCGGTAATACAGGTTGGATTCTTGAGGATAATAACGTCGATATGACGACGCTGACTTGGACAGATATCGGCGATAAGCAGCTGATTCGAACGAGCACAGACTTGACGATTCGCGATGTCGATAACCGCGCTACGAATCTTGAAGCGACGACCTTTGGGCTCGATTCGATTTCGGGATTAGGAGTTGCCACTTCCTACGTTTTGCTTCCCTTGACACCTCTAGATTTACACGAATTCTTTGGCGATGCCTCACTGACCTCCGGTTCAACCTCGGCTGATGGTGATGAGTGGTCTTGGTCTGTTGGTGAAGAGATCAATGACGGAGTCCATGGTCTCGTCTATCCGATCTCGATGTCGCATCCTGAATTTGATGCCTGCAATGGGCACCTCAACTTGGATTTGCTAGTCAAGAGCAGCGTGCCGTGGCCAGTGCAGCAAGATGCGAGTATCGTACTCGACAAAAGTCAGAAATCGAGCGAGTGCGGACTGATTGAATCCTCGCTCTCCGATGCGGCTCTACCTGATGGAAGGGTGACGATTTCTTTCTCGATGCGCGCGACGAGCAATGATAACGGCGAGCGCGCAATCGATTGGTTAGCAGATTACACAAGCAAGCCCGGGCCTGGTGAAGACCGGCCCGGAACCAGCGCCCAGCGTTCTTGGGGAGTAGCAATGCCTGATGAGAGCCAGCAACGTGACTGGGATCTTGAATCAGCGCTGGAATGTACGGTGGCCAATTACTCATCGAGCGGTGTGGCCACCGCCATCGAGGCCGGTGGATATGTCTGGAAGGCCTCGACAGTCCTAGTCTCTGGAACATCGCAGTGGAACATGTCCTGGGTGACTGAGGATGAGCGAGCAGGTTGGACCGTTGTACGCGAGCGAGACGGAGGTTGCGTACTCATCGATGACGAAGATATGGACGATGGGTCAGTGCAATGGAATCGCAACGCAATCCCTGATACTTTGACCATGCAGGCTCTCGAGTCTAGACTTCTGACAAGCTCTCGATACCCCGTTTTGAGCCAATATATCAACGATGGATCGGGCGAGTGGGCGGACGATGTCGAGTATGGATATCGGCTTACTGTGACCGAGGAGAATGATATCTTCGACATCGTTCCGGTCAGTATCGGCCAAGGTGCAGTCAGTGTTGGTGCAGATAAGACTTGGACCGATAGCAATAATCGCGAACATACTGTGACTTTCGCGATGGATGCAGAGAACGCTCAGATGCTTGGTTGGTTCCATTATTGGGCGCCTAACTGATTCGTTGGCCGGTGAGCCGGCCAGGGCTTTGGAACGCTACTGAGCCAACTCAAAACTGGCGGCACATTCAACACGCCCTCGAGCGCCGCAGGCGCTCGTATGACACTCGATGAAGAGCGGGACGAATTGCCCGAAGTGGGCGCTGCTCCGCTCATCATCGATGCTGATTTCGTTGAGGTTGAGGAGGACCGTGGATTACCCTCACTCGACGCGGTTGATGAAATCAG
>CEWO01063941.1_pt1 | contig 15042 bp, 15 predicted proteins | sample 361561 | NCBI WGS metagenome assembly CEWO01 (sample SAMEA2623627, study PRJEB7988) | marine metagenome | isolation source: saline water (ENVO:00002010), including
AAAAAAACCTCTAATGCTTAATAAAAGGTTTTGACTTACTTTTTTCTCTTACACCTTTCTCTTTACTATCTTTTCGAGACTTCTTTAAAGCCTTTCTAATTTCTTTTCTTTTGAGAACTCCATCAGAATTTAAATCCATCTTCTCAAAACGCTCATTGATAGGTGTTAAGAATTCTTTTTTAGATAAGATTCCATCTCCATTATCATCCATTAACTTAAAACGACTCAACGTATTAGAGTTAAATTCCTCAAGAGTAATTGATCCATCCTCATCGATATCCATTTTTTTTATTTGTTCTAACATTCTAGGTGCAGAACTGACTTGTAAAGCAAGTAATCCTGCTAAGAACATAGTTAATAAGTATTTAAATTTCATATTTCTCTCCTATAGCACCTTAGATTTAAATAAATAAAGAAAGTTCGATACAAATTACCTTAAACCTTTTGGCAATCTAAAGGATATTCCTTCGTCTGTTCTCTTTTTATTGCCTATTAAGTTGAAACCATGACGGGAAGTAAGTATATCGATAACTTCGGCTACGAGATGTTCTGGGGCTGAGGCACCCGACGTAAGACCAACCCTAGACTTACCTTGCAAACAATCTAAAGATAAGTCTTCTATACTATCTATTAGATAAGCTTCAACACCAGATCGCTCAGCTATTTCTCTAAGTCTATTAGAGTTCGAGCTATTTTCTGATCCGATCACTAAAACTAGATCAGACTCTAGAGCCAGTTGTTTGACTGCATCTTGTCGATTCTGTGTTGCGTAACAAATATCATCCTTTTTAGGACCTTTGATATGAGGAAATTTATTAATAAGAAATTCTTTTATCTCTCTCGTGTCATCTACAGATAAAGTTGTTTGTGTTACAAAAGCAAGGCTTGAGGTTTCATCAAAATCTAAATTCTTAGCGTCTTCTATATCTTCTACAAGTGTAATTGTTCCTCCATAGGAAGTATCAAACTGACCCATTGTCCCTTCTACTTCTGGATGATTTTTATGACCAATTAGTAAACAATCAAAACCCATCTTTCCATAGGTATGCACCTCGGCATGAACTTTACTTACTAAAGGACAAGTGGCATCAAAGACATCCAGATTCCTTTCTCCAGAGGCTACTTGAACAGCTTTAGAGATACCATGTGCACTGTATACAACAACCTCTCCTTTGGGTATTTCTTGAATGTCTTCAACAAAAATAGCACCTAAATTTTTTAACTCTTCAACCACTGTTTTGTTATGCACGACCTCATGTTTTACGTAGACAGGTGCTCCATGCATCTCAATAACTTTCTTAACAATCTCTATAGCTCTGTCCACTCCTGCACAGAAACCTCGAGTGTTAGCTAGTCTTATTTCCATTGGCTCTAAATTTTTGAATTACTATATCTAAGAAATAAATAATAACTCCTATGGTTATAAAAGTATCTGCGAAATTGAAGATATAAAAAGAATAAGTGTCATAGTAAAAATGTATAAAATCAATGACATGACCTCTAAATGATCTGTCTATTAAATTACCCAGACCGCCGGAGAGTATCATGATCAAGGCCATTGATTCTAAATTGCTTAATGACTCGGTAATTAATATATAAATTAAATATAAACATACTAAAAAAACTAGTAGCACTAATAACCATCTTCCGAAAGAGCCACCATCGTCGAACAGACTAAATGCCACTCCTGTATTTAGGATTAGATAGATATCTAATATAGGTAATAGGTTTAGACTTTCACCGAGGGAAAGATTTTGTATAACCTGGTATTTACTAAGTTGATCAATAAAGATAAGAGATAAGAGAAAGAAAAATTTTTTCATAAAATTTTATTTATGCAAAAATTCTAATTTCACCATCCCCCACAACATTTTCATGACATCTGTTACAAATGGATTCGTGACCTTTAATACTTCCTACTTCAGGCCTGCTATGCCAACAACGCACGCATTTTTGGTTAGTGGTTTTTGACACTCTTATATTCATTCCTTCAAGATTAGTTTTACCACTTTCTTCATTTAATTCAGAAACTTTTGCTTCAGAGGTTATAAAAATAAATCTCAACTCATTAGAAAAACTATCAAGTAGATCTTTTATTTCTTTACTGCAAAATAACTCTATTTCTGCGTCTAACGAAGAACCAATAATTTCTTTATTTCTAGCTTCTTCGATATGTTTATTTACCTCGGATCTTATCTCGAGAATCTTTTCCCATTGATCATTAGAGAATTTCAAGTTACCTATATCATCCCATTCGTTAAACCATTCTAAAAGATGAACCGACTTAGTGTCTGTCTCTAAAGATTGCCAGGCCTCCTCTGCAGTAAAAGACAGTATCGGGCTAATCCATCTAAGGAGTGCTTGTAATATATTAAAAAGAGCAATTTGAGAGGACCTTCTTGCATCTGAATCTAATTTAGCGGTATAGAGTCTGTCTTTGAGAATATCAAGATAGAAACCGCCTAGGTCATTGGCACAAAAGTTATGAATCTTCTGAAATGCTTGATGAAAATTATAATTTAAATAATCTTGTTTAATTTCTTCTTGAAGTGTCTTAGTTCTCAAGATCATCCATTTATCCAATTCCGTTAACTTATCAGGAGCTACTTTTTGACCTGAATAATCGCTCAAATTTCCGAGCAGAAATCTTATTGTATTTCTAATTCTTCTGTATGAATCTGCAGACCTTTTTAAAATATCATCTGATAAAACTATTTCTTTTGTGTAATCCGTAGAAGCAACCCAAGATCGCAAGACATCGGCACCCATTGTTTCCCAAATTTTTTGAGGAGATATAACATTCCCAATAGACTTAGACATTTTTTTTCCTTCACCATCAACAACGAAGCCATGGGTTAATACTGCTTTATATGGAGCACTCTCTTTCATGGCCATACTTGTCAATAAGGATGATTGAAACCAGCCTCTGTGTTGATCAGAACCTTCAAGATATAAATCAGCGGGAAACTGTAAATCTTCGTTCGCATCAAGTACACAAGCATGCGTAACTCCTGAATCAAACCAAACATCTAAGCAGTCTGTTATTTTTTCATAATGGTTAGGATCTTCTACTAAGTCTTTCATTTCAACATCATGCCAAGCCTGAATACCTTGTTTTTCAACTAAAGACGCTACTTTTTCAATAATATCTTGTGTTTTAGGATGCAATTCACCTGTCTCATTATGTATCAATAAAGCAATAGGGACTCCCCAGGATCTTTGTCTAGATATACACCAATCCGGTCTGCTTTCTAACATAGACTGCATTCTTGCTTCTCCCCAATCAGGTTCCCATCTAACGCTGTCTATAGAATCTAAGGATTGACTTAATAATCCAGCCTTTTCCATAGAAATGAACCACTGGGGTGTAGCACGAAACATAACAGGAGTTTTGTGTCGCCAACAGTGCGGGTAGCTATGTTCGAAGGAGGACTCAGCAAGAAGCACTCCTTTATCTCTAAGCAGTTGTACAATATTATCATTTGCCTTGAAAACAAACTGTCCGGCAAAATGCTCCACATCATCATGATAGGTTCCATTGCCTTTTACAGGACTTAAAACCTCAAGACCATTCTCTTTAGAAACTGCATAATCTTCTAATCCATGTCCTGGAGCAGTATGAACTATCCCTGTTCCAGCTTCAGTAGTTACGTGATCACCTGCAATAATTAATGAATCGCGATCAAGATAAGGATGAGATGCTTTTAGGCCTAATAGATCTGAACCCTGACAAGAACCTAAAACTTGATGATCTTTTATAGAAATTCTATCCAGAGTAGCTTTCACAAGGTCTTCAGCTAATATTAGATTTATATTTTTATTATTAAAATTAATCTCTATAAGCTGATAAACAAATATTTCATTAATAGTTAAAGCCAAGTTACCAGGCAATGTCCAAGGGGTTGTGGTCCAACTAGCTACATAGTTTTTATTCGGTGAGTCTGTCTTGAATATTTTAAGCAACTCGGGATCTTCTATCGGAAAAATAAAATCGATAGAAGAAGAAATCTTATCTTGATATTCAACTTCTGCCTCAGCCAGAGAAGACCCACAATCGACGCACCAATGCACTGGTTTATCTCCTCTTTGAAGATGGCCTTTCTCTATTATCTTTCCTAATGATCTGATTATGTTAGCTTCAAAAACAAAATCCATTGTTACATAGGGGTTATCCCAATCTCCAACAATCCCCAGTCTTTTGAAGTCTTTTTTCTGCAGTTCTATTTGAGAACTAGCATATTTTCTACATGCCTCTCTGAATTCTGATGCAGTAACTTTATGACCAACCTTACCTATCTTTTTTTCTACATTTAATTCAATAGGAAGTCCATGACAATCCCATCCAGGGACAAAAGGGGCATATTTCCCGTCTAAAGTCTGAGATTTTATAACCATATCTTTAAGTACCTTTTGTGCGGCGTGGCCAGTATGAATTTGACCATTTGCGTAAGGAGGTCCATCATGCAAAATAAACTTGTCTCTTCCTTCTCTGGCCTTAGCTACTTCATTTCTAAGATCCATTTCTTCCCAGAACTCAATCATCTTGGGTTCCTTAGAAGGCAAGTTTGCCTTCATCGCAAATCCAGTACTTGGTAGATTTAAGGTATCTTTATAATCAGTCATAATAAATTTTTTGGCACTTTAACTGAAATATTCCTTTGCGGAAGAAATATCTTTAAAAATTTGTTCTTTTAAAGCGTCTAATCCATCAAACTTCTTTTCATCTCTCACTTTTTTTAAGAATTCAACAGTAATTTTTTTTCCGTATAGATTGCCAGAAAATTCAAGAATATGAACTTCCAAAACAGGGTTTTGACCATCTACAGTAGGTCTAGTACCCATATTGGCTATCCCTCCATACTTTTTTCCATCTACATCTACATTGACTATATAGACCCCTGCTATCGGAAGTTTATTCTTTGGAAGCCATAAGTTAGCAGTCGGGACACCTAACTGGGTTCCTAGCTGTTGCCCATAAACAACATTCCCACTAAATGTATAAGGTCTTCCTAATAGTTCTTTCGCTTCTTTAAAGTTTCCTGCAGTCAAAGAATTTCTAATTCTGGTACTACTCACCCTTTCTCCATTTATCTCAAAGGTTTCTGTATTATCAACTAGAATGTTATTTTCTTTTCCCCATTTTTTTAAGAAATTAAAGTCTCCTTCCCTATTTGCTCCAAATCTAAAGTCATCTCCTATAACAATCTTCTTAATTGAAAGTCTGGCGAGAACCTCTCTAATGAAATCTTCTGGAGTCATGCTTCTTAGCTGATTGTTAAAGTTAAGGAAAAAAGAAAACTCCACATCTAACTCTTTTAGTCTTTTAACCTTTTCAGACCAAGGAAAAATCCTGGGAGGTTTTTCCTCTTCGGTACCTAAAGCCTCAGCAAAAAACTCTTTTGCGTGTGGTTCAGTAAAGATTACAAGTGTCTGCCAATTATTTAGTTCAGCATCTTGCTTCATATTTTTTACGATGTGCTGATGTCCAAGATGCAATCCATCAAAGTTACCTATAGTTGCTATAAGATTCACATCCTTATATTTAGACAAATATAGATCTATGTTCTGTATTCCTCTTATAAGATACATGCTAATTTAAGAAGTCCTTAATTTTTACTCCTGTTAATCTTAAAGCAACAATATACAAACCCATACCAAGGAAGACCATTTTCAAAATATAAATTATTTGTGTCAGATTACTGAATTTCCTTAAAGCAATTGCATCCTGACCAAAATAGCCAAGGAATGCCATTAAAAATAAAGAAGCGATAATGAGTCTTGACCAAAATACCATCCAACCGGAAGAAGGTCTATAAACGTCTTCAAGTTTCAAAAGTACTAATAAAGTTATTACTGTAAAGAAAGCAGATATTGAACTGGCTAAAGCAAGACCAATATGTCCGTAACCAAGACTAAAACCTAAATACCAAGCTAGCAATGCATTTAGAATCATTGATGCCAGAGCTACAAACATAGGTTTTTTTGGTTCTTGTCTAGCAAAAAAACTTGGCGTGAGGATCTTAATCAGCATGAATGCAACTAGACCAAAAGCTAGAGCAATCAAGCTATAAGAGGCTTGTAGTGAGTCTTGAGAACTAAATTCTCCTCTCTCAAATAGAGTTAATATTATTGGCTCAGCAAGCATAATCAAGCCTATAACTGCAGGCACTCCTATAAGTAATATCAATCTAATAGACCAATCCAAAGTATTTGAAAACGTTACTTTATCTTCCGTTACAAATAATGATGATAATCTTGGTAAGATTACAGTGCCTATTGCAATTGCAAAAATTCCCAAGGGGAGTTGCATCAACCTATCGGAAACATAAAGCCAACTTGGACTGCCAGTAGGTAGTAATGAAGCCAATATTGTGTCGATAAGCATATTTATTTGACTTACACCTCCAGCAATAATCCCAGGAACCATTAAATACATAACTTTCCTTACGCCTGGATGCTGCATATTCAATTGTAATTTGGGCAATAAACCCATTCTTACCAAAGTAGGAATTTGAATAAGTACTTGGATAATACCTGCTGCAAATACACCCCAAGCGATCGCATAGATAGGCACCTCTAACTTAGGGGCAAACCATACAGCAGCTACAATCAGGCTCAAGTTATAAAATAAAGGGGTAAGAGCTGGTAACGAAAATTTCCGATAAGAATTAAGAATAGAACCTGAAAAGGCCACTATAGAGACAAAAAATAAATATGGAAAAGTTATCTGGAGTATATCTATAGCTAGTTCTTTTTTTAGCGGCTCTGTATAAAAACCTGGTGCAAAAATCATTACAAAAATTGGTGCGAAGAGAAGAGCTAAAATAGTTACTAATAGCAGAATAGCGCACAAAGTACCGAAGGTATTATTTATTAGACTTTCTATCTGACTTTTATTTTTTTCTTTATATTCTGCCAGTACAGGCACAAAAGCCTGATTGAAAGCCCCTTCAGCAAATAACCTTCTGAAGACACTCGGTATTTTCATGATTACTACGAAAGTGTCTAGTGCTACTCCTGCTCCTAGCAAACCAGTAATGACAATATCCCGAACCAATCCAAGTATTCTTGAAACAAAAGTCCAAAAAGAAACTAATCCACCGCTAACTAAGAGCTTAAAAGATTTTTTTTGTGATTGATCGTCTTGATTCAGACCTATTCCTCTTCAGCGGGTGAAAAATCCATTGAAACAGAATTTATACAATATCTCAGGCCAGTAGGTTGAGGACCATCAGGAAATACATGTCCCAAATGTGCCTTACAATTATTACAATGAACTTCCGTCCTTAACATTCCAGCTGAATAATCTTCTTGAGTTTCAATATTAGTTTCAACTGAAGGCTGAAAAAAACTTGGCCATCCAGATCCGGAATCATATTTTTCCTTTGAGCTGAATATTTCTGACCCACACACCACACAATTGTAGGTTCCAGGTGTCTTGTTAGAATCATATTTCCCACTAAAAGCGGGTTCCGTTCCATGGTTTTGCGTGACGTAGTACTCTTCTGGGGTCAGCTTATCTTTTAGATTTTTTTTATCTTCACTCATAATTATGCACTCACTGCTTTATATAAAACACTTCTGTAAGAATTTTCTATACACATCTTATCTCTATGTCCGTTCTCTAGCATCATCGAATGGGCTTTTGGTAAGTTATACCATGGGCACATCATAAAAAGATGATGCTCAAGATGATAGTTAACTCGATGTGGAGCCATTAAAAACCTTACTAGAAGATTTGCCCTTGTTGTTCTTGTATTATCGAAACCATTATTACCGGGTGTAACGCAATGCTCAGCAATATTCCTAATCCTTATTATTAGACTGTAGTAAGTAAAAGCTGGAAGCCACCAAAGTAAAAAGTAAAATGACCAATGAAAGAATATTGATATTAAACTAAAAATTATTAAATTTGATATCAAAAACCCATGAAGTTTATGCCAAACCTTTTGTAATTTCTTAAAAGGGCTGATAGCTTCCGTTTTGAGTATTGATCTCAAAGAAGAAGAGTATCGTCTAAAACCAGTTAAGCCAGTTAGATCTCTTAAAACTTTTCTTACAAAACTTTTTTTTGTAATTGGAAAAGGAGCACTTAAAGATAGATCAGGATCTTCTTCTGTTTCAGTAAAACGATGATGTTTCAGATGATAGGGTCGATAAACTCTATTATCTTGGAAAATTGGATAAGCAGATAACCATTGCGCAGAGAAATCATTAACCTTTGAGTTAGAAAAAAGAAGATTATGGGCTCCTTCATGAGCCAAAACTGCTAAAGCAAATTGCCTAGAACCAATAATTACAACAGAAACTAAAAAAGTAAGTAAACCAGGAAAATAGTAAAAGATTGCTAAACCTAAAGTTATCATTCCCCAATCAAAACAAAGAGCAAAAATATTTCTGAAATCTTTCATGAGTCGTATTTCAGACAATTGAGATTTATCAAGAACATCTAAAGGTTTTGTCTTTATGGTTTCCATTTGATAATTATAACTAAGGTTTATGCTGATGAAAATTTAATCATCGAACGGAACAGATTTACTATCAATTTTTCGAGCTGGAAAGAATACTTTTTGTGAATAATCATATCCTAACTGCTCTAACCACAACACTCCATCAAATGGTTCGCTATTACCTCTAGTTCCTATGAAATCAACATCATTATCTTTATCTAGATCAACAGGGATCCACTTATCATACATACCTCTTTTTCTTCTAAGAATATTATTTTTTTTCCAAGATTCAGAATTATTTTGGAACCAAACAACACTACCATAGGCCTTATTAGAATTATCAATATCATCCTTATCCCTACTGCCTAAACTGTAAGAACCAGAAAAAATATCCTGATCTCCATCATTATCTATGTCTGCAACGGAAACACTTACCAATCGATCAGGCTCTATGCTGCCTACTTCTTTAATGTTCCATCTCTCATAGGGATATTTTGGTTGATAAAGTATGTAGACCGAGCTTGGCCAAACTGAACTAATAATATCTAATCTTCCATCCGAATTCATATCGGCATAGTCCATATTAAAACCTGTAATCCAAGATCCTTGATCCAGGTTACTTGAGAATGCGATATCATGTTTCAAAAAATTAAAATTACCTTTATTTTCAAGCCAAAGAATTCGGGCTTCGCCTCTAGAACCGACAACTATATCCATATCACCATCTGAATCTAAATCTACAGGTTGAGAATTTATTGGGATTCTTACTTGAGTTAAAACCAGCTCTTCCCATTTATCACCTTCTAGAGGATCTTTTGGCAGTTTATAAATGGAAATATTATTAAGTGGTGCATTTGCAATATCTGGATTTTCTCCACCTTTATTTGCAGCTACTACTTCAACTTTCCCATCATTATTAAAATCAGCAAAAAAAACTCTGATAAAAGAACCTCTATCTAACGTAATATTTGGGATGGTCCTTTTCCATTCTACAGAGCGGTGGTCATTGGAAGGATTCTTAAAATAAATCAGATGGGCTAATTCGCATGCCACCACTATATCTAACCACCCATCGCCATCAGCATCTGCAATGTCAACATCCTCAGCGGAAGGAGCTTCAGATCCAGAAGCTAATGTTGTCAGCTCCCATTTAAGAGGATCTTCGGATCCCCATGCAATTCTCACATAACCTCTAGGAATACCATATTCCGTATCAAGTTCATGTACAGATACGATATCCAGGTATCCGTCTTTATCTAGATCGGCAACTTCAAGTCCATCACTTCCCGCTAGATCAGAGGGACCTAAAGTAGGGTCATCAATTATGTGCTCTTTCCAGGAAAGTGTCCTTTCTGCTCCAATATTAGAAAGAAATAGAATACTTAGTATTATTAAAATTATTTTTGAATATATTTCCATAAGTTATTGATAAAGTTTGAATCTTTTGGTCTATCTCCTAATCTGATAACTATCATCTCTTGACTAGGGACTATAGCTAAGAATCTTGAACCTGCACCCAAAGCTAATATTGTTTCCTTGGGGGCATTAGGAAATAAATTACCTTCTCCTTTGCTTGAAGACTTTATAAAAAAATCTGAGTTATTCAACCACCATAAATATCCGTAAGCCGGATTATGTGGTTGTGATTGAGTAAATGAATCATCAAAGAAATCTATGTCATTAATAATGTGATTCGTACCAACCTCTCCTCCATTTAGGATAAAATCCCCAAACTTTAATAAATCTCTTGCTGTTGTCACTAAACCATAATCACTAGAATCTGCAGAAAACCCCATCGGCCCTTTGTCTCGTTTTTTCCAATAAGTTTCATCCAGCTCAAGAGGACCAAAGATCCAGTCAAAAGATAAATCCTGAATACTTTTTTTTGTGACAAACTCTAAGATGTATAAGAGTTGTCCGTAAGGTCTACTTGTATACTGCCATTCTGATCCTGGATATTTTCTCAAATCTAGAGTTTTATTTAAGCCGGAAGTCATAGTCAAAAGATGCCTTATGGTAATGCCCTCTGCATCCTCTTTATTTGATTTTGTCCAATCTCCTAAATATTTACTAACTGGATCAGATATTTTCAAATACCCTTTTTCTTGAGCCAGGCCGATTAAAATGGAAACAAAACTTTTTTGAATGGAGGCTACATCTTCTTGACTCCTGCCCTCAATTAAATTCTCCTGCATCATCATGCTAAGAAAAATAGTTTTTTTGGGTTTGAATTCGTATTCAAGCAAAATCTCACCTTTTTTAGCAATAAGAAAGCTTGTTGTATTTTTACTTTTTAAATAATCATACAATTCTGGTTCATCATCAAAAGAAGATAGATAAGAGCTAACAAGTAAAATAGAAAAAAATAAGGAAATTTGTTTAGAGAAACAAAACATAGATAACATAGTAACAAATTCGTTCAAAAAAAACGGCCACTACAGTGGCCGTTTCGTTGTATTTTTTAATTAATCACTAATAGCTTTTATATTATTGACCGAATAAACTCTGGGAGGCTGACAACTAACTATCGTTTCGGGATATGACCCATCAACTAAGCTTTGCAGTCGAGCATCTCTATAGTTTCCATAATCGGTCATAGAGTCAAAACCCATATTTACATAAAAGTCATTGGTTTCTTCTAGAGAGGAGCCTCCAGCAGCCCACCATCTCCATACTCCACCTTTATGACCAAGGCTATCCAGGAATTTATTCCATGTTTTATCATCTTCAACTATATCTGAGGCTTTCGCTCCAGGTTTAAATGAACAACTGTGAAAAGCCCAATAGTTACTATCTCCTTCTTCAAAGTCAGCTTGACTGGCTCTAACTTCAAAAATATCCCATTGACTCCATGAAGCGCAATTAACGATATTCTGCCATTTGGCAAAAACTTGTGAAGCATTATCCGAGAACCAATCGGTTACTTGTCCCATGGCGTTATTGTCAGTTGTGAACCCAACCCAAAATAATTCATATCCGCCATCATCAGAAGCATACAGTTGAGGAGTTACTACATTGCCTTCGTAAGGAGCAGGAAAAGATTGAGCCATGTTATACCAGTCATTCCTAACCATATTCAAAGCATCATCTAAACCTTTGCCTTCATTAAAGTTACACTGCAGAACCTCTCCAGTATAAGTTGTGTAAGGTTCATCATCTGAAAAGATAAACAAAGAAGAAGTAACAAAAACTATATAAATAATAAGTTTTTTCATTTCAACACCTACCCTTCTTCAGCTACTTCGAGCCTAATGTTGGTAGATTTATATAGTCTTGGCATATCACAATTATGAATTTCTTCTGGCCTAGTATCTGCCATCATTGCTTTTAACCTGGCATCTCTTCCAGCACCGTATTCCTCAACACTACCAAAACTAGCTATATTCCAATAATCGTGTGTAAATGTAGTTGCGGATCCTGTTTCAGGCCACCACCTCCATATTCCACCTTGATAACCATAATCATCTAAGTATTTATTCCATACTTTGTCATTAGCAGGGAGATCAGAAACTGATTTTCCGTCATTAAAAGAACAAGTCCTGACAGAAGCATAAGTGATACCATCCTCTTCCCAAGCAACCTGAGGAGCCCTTACTTCAACATTCAAAGACATTGATTGACCAGAACAATTGGTAACTTTAGACCATTTTTCTTCTATTTTTGATCCACCAGCCTGCCAGTTATCCTGTACTCTACCCATTTCTTGCATAGAAGAGGTAAAGCCTAAGAACATAAAATCAAAGTCGAAATCAGAATTTGTTCTATAAACAGGCGTGAATATCCAAGCACTATAAGGTGCAGTAAAATTATCATCACCAAAATCATTCCAGTCAGAAATAACTTTCATTACATCACCCATATCTTTACCGTCAGCAAAATTACACTGAAGACCTTCCATGGCTCCAAATTCAATATGATCGTCTGCGTAAAGTGAACTTATTGCGCTTAAAAAAAGCATTATTGTTATATATATTTTTTTCATATTTTTTTATCTTATTATTTTAATTAAAAGGTCTATTTCTAGCATTGAACGCTGTATAAACACGAGGCGTATCACAACTCAATACGCTTTCAGGTCTTGGAGTTATTCCCCAAAAGGAGTCATCCTGCACTGATCCATATTCTTCCCAAGAGTTGAAGGATATGTTCAACAAAAAGTCACCTTCAAAAGAATTAGATGTTCCAGCTACTGGTACCCACCTCCAAACTCCTCCGGTATGACCAAGTTTATCCATATACTCATTCCATGCTTTGTCTGTGGCTAGTAAATCTTGAACAGTTTTTCCTTCATTTATAGAACAACTTCTAATTGCCCAAAAGGAATTCTCTCCTTCAGAGAACGTCACAGAGGGAGTTCTTGCTTCTATGGCCATGTAATAGGCTTGCGAAGAACAGTCTGTTAAAGATTCCCACTTCGCAAACGTCTCTGAAGACTCTTCAGCGAACCAAGAATCTTGAACTATACCCATATCCTTATGGTTATTGGTAAATCCAACCCAACCAACATCGAATGCCACTTCATCTCCAGATCTTAAGAAAGGAGTTAAGTAAAAACCGCTATAAGGTACTGACCAGTTTTTATCAGCATAAGGATTTAGGTCATCTTTCATAAACGAGACCAAATCATCAAATGTAACCCCTTCTTTATAGTTGCATTGATAACCTTCCATACCGTAAGTAGGAAGGTGGTCATCAGAATATAAATTACTAAAAAAGAGTGAAAAAGTAAGGATTGTTATTAAATTTATTTTTTTCATAGTTTACTCGAAGTCCTTTGTGACAAACTGCTCTAAGTCAGAGGCAGAATCATAAATTTTTGCATTGAATAAGAGCTTACTTGCTTTCCATTCCACTATTCCATCCATAGTCTTTTGGAATCTTAGAACACCTTTATTTGTAGCAATTTGATCTTCCCATGATTCCAATTCAGCTATTGATTCATATCCTACTGTTAATAAATGAGTTACTTCATCTGCACCAAAGGCAACAGCGGAAAGTCCAAATTGGCCTGGGAACTGACCTTCAGTATCGGAGTCTACTCTTTCGAATGCTTTAATTACTTTTTCTACATTAGAAGGTGATGCATTGAACTCATGTATGATCCAGACAGTATCTTTATTTGAAGGAGTTCCATAAGTTTGCACAAAAGAATTTAATCTGTCAGAAACATTATCAGAATTATCTTCCAGAACACCAAAGAACTTTTGTCCTTCTTTGCTTGCTCTAGAAGCTGCCATCCATCTCGTGTGCTCAGTAAGACTTGGCTGCAATACAGCAAAAAAATGAGTTGCCTTGCTATCTCCATTAGCCATATAAGCATTCAAATGAAGGGAACCCTTAAAATTGTTCTTGGCAAACTCTGAAGTCATAAATTCATCGGTTGCCGCCACAATTTTTGCAGCGGATTCAGCACTATTTGCTTCTATCTCATATTGAGTCCATATCGGATTTGAGAAAATTAATGCACTTGAAAGTGCAATAAAAGTTATTAATATTTTTTTCATTAGCTTTCCTTTTCTTAATTACTATAAATAACTTCACAATTTAGAAGCCATTCATATTCGGGGGTTCTTAAAGTATCAAAGTCTTTCATGGCCTCCGACATCCAGCCAGAGCTTCTTGCGCCCAAGAAGAGACCAAGTCTTTCCATACTGGGTGCCTGAACACTTGCCATGACCATACCTGCTCTATCTCCTGCTCCAGAAGCAGAGAAAACAGCTATTTCTACATCTGCAAATCCATTCTCTGCAGCAGCAGCTTCCATCGCCTTAACTGCTTCAACATAATCATTAGCATTTGAGGGTGTAGACAATAAATTATATTGTGCCGTCATCTGCCCTGCAGTACTGACCTGAGAAGTTTGTTTTAGCACTTCATAAATATCTCTTCTCTCAACTGAACGTTTTTTAGAAATCTTACGTATAGCTCTAGCAGTATCGGCATCATTACCAGGAATCGATGACATGGTTGCCGCTAGTGTTGGACCTAAGTTCCATACGTAATGATTGCCTTCCTGTTCACCTCCTGAAATCGGAGAACAAATACCAGAAGAAGCCACATTATCCCCCCAAGCATTTGCAAATAGAGGTGTGTTATCTTTTAGCCACGTTACGTATTCATCTGCATCATCTGTATTAATGGTGATTACACTCAATCCACCTTCAGCATTTATTGTTAATGTAAAAATACTGATTATCAAAATTTTAAATAATTTATTCATGCCTTACTCCTAGTTAGATGTGCGGGCCGCTTTAACTGTGTAAACAGCTCTATTGCTGCAAGTCATAAGGTCACCATAGATAGACTGCATGGCTTGATTACCGCCACCGTTTACAGCCATATCTGCTGATCTGCCCCAATCAGACAAACTGTCTGAGCTAGTTCCCCAAAGAAAATCAGCTGTAAATCTTGTTGGTATACCAGATCCAGGCCACCATCTTCCAGCTCCTCCAGAAGAGTCGGTTGATTCCATATACGCATTATATTTTTTATCAGCTTCAAGAACTTGATCTCTAGTTGTTCCTTCAGTTAGGTCGCACCACATCAAAGTAACTACTCCATCATCGCCTGAATCAGATCCGCTTCTAACGTT
>CEWO01054067.1_pt1 | contig 15024 bp, 3 predicted proteins | sample 361561 | NCBI WGS metagenome assembly CEWO01 (sample SAMEA2623627, study PRJEB7988) | marine metagenome | isolation source: saline water (ENVO:00002010), including
TCAGCACCAATAAGAAATTTTGTTTGAACCTGTAAAAATAATTTTAAATGCGGGACAATTTTGGTATCGTCGCTTCCATTACCATCCGCATCAATGGCAGAAGAAACATCAGTTCCATCAGCTATGTGATTCCATACTAAATTAAGACCTTTATAATGGGTATTAGCATAGTTAAATTTATTAGAAACAGTATTTTCATCAATATAATGTCCTCTAAAAAAAGATAATCTATGAAAATTACTATTTACAGGTTGTGTCCAAAAATTAGTTTCATTCGCACCAGATGCACCTCCACCAGAATAACCAAAATCAATATCAAGAATTTCTCGACCTAATATATTTTGACTTGAAGTAGTTCCTAATACATTTCGTAATTGTGCTTTGGATACTTTTTTTGTAACTGGACACACAATTTTATAATATTTTAACACACTTTCGTATGTAGTTAAAGTAGTATCAATATTTCCTGATTGAGAATGTCCAGAGACATATGCGCCGTTTTCATCCACATCACCTTCGCCATATGTAATTAAATCTTTGGACATAACATTGGAAGGAAATACACGTGGAGGAGCAGGAGTTTCATTAAAAGGAGCATAACCAAATTTGGACATAGTGATGTTTAATGTAGTTTTTAATGCATATTCTACTTTTTCACTATCGGTAAACGATGACATTGATATATATAAAAAAAAATAAATTAATATTTATGTCTATATTAATTTATTTAATAAGTAGTTCCATCATTGTATTTAAGACTTCCTCTAAATATATCTTTTATGAATAAAGTGCTAGATTTTTTTAATCCAATAGCAACAAGTATTTTAATTTTTTGATTCAGATTACATCCGTGTGCTTTAACAGAGAAAATAAGTCTTCTATTTCCATTTTTCCAAGTAGTATTATCTGGAGGTTCAACCAATACAGCTGCACCATTAGTTGAATTAAAACTAGTTCCTACAGCAGTAGCAACAGAAGCTGGTGTTTGACCTGGATTAGCCAATGATTGTCCAGCAACAACCGCTTTCCACCATCTACCTTCAAAATTTAAACTGTCATTGGAATTAATTAAAATAAATTTATAAAATATTTCACAATTAAATGTAGTTCCACCAGCTAATCCTGTAGGTGCACTAGATATAATATCACTTCTAGCAATATTTGTATTATCATCATTTCCTAATTTAATGGAAAAATTAGTTAAACCAGACCATGGACTAGAACTAGTATTTGTAACAAGGTATTCATACATAGACCATCTAAAGTTATCTTTATACGTAGTTTCATTAGTAGCACTAGTAATATTATCATCGCTTCTATAATGTTTTGTATTTGCATTAGTGCTAGAATCATCATAACCGTTCCAAAAAGTAGTTACATCACTGTGATAATCACTCGCAGTAGGAGCAGATGCTAAAAAACCATTAGCAGATTTAAAATAACCACCTGACATAAATTTACCACGATGAATTATTAATCTTGGTTGTCCTACACAAGTATCACTAGCACTTATAACTCCGTCACTCCATTCATCGTTAGTTAAACTAGAACCAGTATCAGCGCCTATATTAAAATCGTCGGGAACTTTAATTTTTGTTAATTCAGCTGTTCCTGTACCATCTCCATTAGAAGCCGTAGCAGATATATTTAATGTTCCATATGAATTATTATCAGCTATAAATTCTAATGTATCATCATCATATATAAATTTGATTCCTTTATTAGTAATATCATTTTGTCCCACAATATTATTTAAAGTAAATGTAGCGCGTGTTCCATTTGAATATGATTTATCCTGATTTACTGTAAAAGCAAAATTTGATGCCTGTCCAGTCAATTTAAATTTATCAGCTGTTCCACTAGCAGTACCAGCTGCTGTATCCCAAGCTTCTTTTGTATGAGCTCCTAATATTTTTTCGATTGTATTTGTTTTATCTCCAATTTTAACTTTTATAATATAATTTGTCATTACAAAATATTTACTTTTATTATCAACTGTATAACCCGCTTGTAATGTTTGACTACCACTTCCTCTAGATAATAATATAGGTAATCCATAACATTTAAAAGGAGTATAGGTCCAAGTAGGATCAGTTGAAAATGTAGCCAGAGCAGTGCATTTATCAAAATATTTGGAACTAGCAATAGTAGATGTAATAGTAGATTCGCTTTGAGAAGCCCCATTAGGACCTAAACTAGCTCCACCTGCTAAATATATAAATTTCATATTTACATTAATAGATTTACCTAATACGGTATCGTTTAAATTACCTATATTGGTTGCGTTCAATTTGAATCGGCATTTTGTTCCTTTATACCATCTAGTAGCACAACTGTGAGTAGAGTTGTAAACATCACTAGGTGTTTCAAAATCTATTTGAGCTTTTGTTGGATCTCCGATAAAGCTCATATCGGTAACGTTACTCGCATTACGTGTATTATATGTAGAGTCAGAACCAAAATTAAATTCTAGTTTTATAAAATTATTAGATGCTGGTCTATAATATTGATCATTTAATATAACTTGTCCCGGATCACTTGACCATACATTATTCAAATCAGTTAAATTAATAGGAACACTTGTTAAATTGGTAGCAGTATTATCAGTAGCATTATATAATCCATAATGACTAGCAGTAGTACTAGAAGTATAGTTAGCAGTAGTAGCATCTAATGTTGGAATATAATCACTTCTAATGACACAATTGCTATCATCTATCGTTTTTGGAACACTGACAGACGCGACAATTGCTGTATTTGTAGAACTAAAACTAGATTTGAAATACCAATTAGCTGATTTAATTCTAAATTTATATTTATGATCTGGATGAATAGTCATAACTGTATTTGAATCACCACCAACTGTAGCATTTTGTAAAGTAGTGGTACTAGTAACACCCGTAAAACCTTCGCTTAATTTATTTTTTGATTCAAAAATAACAGTATCAATAGGATCAGCTCCTCCATTAGTAGCATCATCATTAAAATTATTTGCTTTAAATTGAAATGTAGCATTATTTGTATCACTAGCTGTATAATTCGTAGTAGAAAAGTCTAATGCTTCATCAATTCCCGATTGACCAGTATCATATGGCCATAATTCGGTTTGATATACGTATATATTTGGATAATTAGTGTCTGCTGTTAATGTGGTTTCATTATTATGTTTGTGAAAAAATCCCGGTTCAGTAGGTTTATCCCAATCCAATGAAATAGTTACTTCATCTGCACTTCTCTCATCATCAGCACCGGGAATAGTTATAGTTCCTGTTGGATTACCAACTGTATTTGGTTTTTTCATTTTAATTTCAGGTGAGTTTTCAGTTAAATACAATTCATTATATTGATTACGACACCTATAACTAACAGTATATGTAGTATCTTCAACTAAATCCCCTATATGAGTTATTACATAATCACCACTATTATATGAACCGCTATATTTTGGGTCTGTCCAAGTATTAGTAGTTCCTAGTTCAGAATTTAATTCCGCTGAACCCGTAGATGCCGAATACTTAATATTCCATTGCAATTTTGTTGTTTTATTTAAAATATGTGTAGCAGGAGTTAATTGTAAATTACCAGTATTTGAATTAGTAATAGGAGCATATGTTGATGCTACATAATTGGGTGATGTTCCACTTCCTTCAATAAAATTAGCACCCGGATTTCCTACTCGTAGGGTTAATTTAAATTGATTACTACCAGTAGCACCATTCCATTCAAATAATGGAGCTTGACCAAATTGACTAGGATTAGGTTTATTAATAGTAAACCCTATTGATTTACTATCACTATTTAATCCATTTAAACCATTTTTACCTACCATTGAAAATGACATAATACCATTAGTACCTTTTAAATTCATACCAGTTCCACTCATAAATAAATCTTTTGTGTGCAAAAAATTAATAACTATTGGGCTACCGCTAGCACCAGGAAAAACTAAAATATTATTTTTTGGTGTTCCGCCAATAGTAGGTGTAATTTGGCATTGCCCCATAGATAAACTGTGTGGGTTATAATTAGTTCCATCACTATAACTAGTTGTTGTATTGACAGGTTCATCAACATTAATAGTAATATCATTATTTAATATTTGAACAACAGGTCTATTGGTATCAATATTAAATGGATCTGGTTTTAGTGGTGTTAAAGCAGTTGGTTTTACAAATCCACTGGACCAAGAACTATTAAAATAATTTATAGCTTCAACACAGTAATCAAAACTACCTGGATTACCAGCAACATTAACAGCTTTATAAATTCGTTTGTAAAAAGGGTCTCCACCTAATACTTTATCTGTAACAGGAATATATTGAATTTTAAAAATATTTTTGTTTCCTGTAAAACCAGTAGTAGAAGATAGAGTAATAACTGTAGTTGTTAAACTACTAACAGTATATTCAGTATTTGTAAAGTCATTAGATTGAAAATTAGTATTAGAAGAAATTATTAATTTGTCTCCTACAGTTACTTCATCTGTTCCATCACCGTATGTAATAGTTGTTCCGTCAACTGAAGCTTCACCTAAATTAAAGGCAACTTTATAAACATCTATATTTAAACCATTAGCTCCAGGTTGTGTAGGCTCTGTCCATTCATACGCTAAATAATCATCAGTAGGAATAAAAGGATAAAATTGTCCATCATCTGTATCTTGTTCATAAAATTTAATAGAATCGTGTACTGGTGTATTTGGTGTAGCTGGTGTCACAACACTAGTTACTTCGCTTATAACAGACCATTGATTTTCATTACCGCTATTACCAAATAAATAATTTCTAGCTTCTATTTTAAATGAAAACGATGGATTAGTTAGTTTATTAGAATGTGTTCCAGTATAAGATGCTCTGCTTTGACTTTCAGATTTTACTCCTTCTTCAACATTACTAGAATTGGCCAAAACATAATCATATTGAATAATACCACTATCTGTTGTGCCTGCGATATGGTCAACTATAGTAAATGTTCCACTATTAGTTCTATCGATAGACAAACGATATTCTCTAATTTGTAAATTACTTTGATTCCATACACTTGTAGTAGATGGAGACGATGATAATGCACCTCCTTCACTTGAATTAGGTAAAGTCCATTTTACTCTCATTTTCCATTTATCTGTAGTAGGAACAAATTCCATATGTCCACTACTAACATTCCAAGCCACTTTTTGTGGTTTAGTAAATCTTACTGTATATGGTAAAGACCACGGTCCATAATTAACTCCTACTTGATTTTTTGCTCTTACTTGAACTTGATAAAATTTGTTATCATTTTGTGGTATAGTTATTAATTTATATGGATTAGCTGTGGTATTTGCTGGTGATGTTAATGGAGTTATTTGAGGTATCGTTTTGCTATCATTAATACCAGATGAATTTGGCGAATCAAATGTTACATTCGTCCACGACGACCACGTAATTGCATTATTTTCATTATCTACATTGGCTACAGCATCAGCAGACCTATATTGAACTTCAAATGCTTCAAAAAACACACCATCGGTAGTAGCAGATGTAGTTACTTTCACGGTAGAATGTTTAAGTGCGGAATTATCTATGATAACTTTTAATTTATGGACATCTCCATCTCTTACAATTTCAGTATACCAACCATTTTCAGTAGACGTTTTTGTAAATATAGCAGTAGGTTCACCAACCAATAAGGTAGATGTAGTAATATCTTTATAATTATAATCAGTAGAAGATAGTGAATTAGATAAATAAAAACGAAATGTGTAACTCGTCGATGCCGTGATACTAAAATTATTAGAACGAGGATTAAAGTAATAGACTTGATTACCATTAGCGTCTGATTGTATCCAATCACTTTCAAAATTACTATTTTTACTATTCCAATTGGTTAATCCACTAGGAACTGCTGAACCAGTGGTATATAAAATTATTTTATTTGTTAATTTATTATTACCAGATGAATTATATAATTTTTGATTTTTAGTAGTAGTTGTCTGGTCTAATACTCTACTAGTTACACTTTTACCACCTATTTCTATTTCCCCACCAATCGCGTTAGCTGTATTATATGTACTTCCTGAACAATATCCAAATCTAATTTTATTGATAGCAGGTAAATATAATGTCCCGTCTACTTTATCGGCATTATTTGTACATTTAAATCCAACCGGTAATTGTGTAGGATTATTCCACGCAAATTCTATTCTATCGGCAAAAGATGTAGCAAACCCTATGCCTGGTTGATTTCTTAAAATAGGAGGATGTCCAAATATATAAGGACTACTTTGCATCATAAATTGTAACCATTCAGAATTCATATATCCATAAAATGCATTTCTACTTGTATCGTAATATATATTACCGTTTTCTGGATTAACTGGTAGTTTGTCATCAGTGGAAACACCTGATGCATTTCCTCCACCCCCAACCCCTTGGCCATTTACCCAACCACCGCTAACATCATTATATACTAATGATTGACCATTAGCCAATGCTTGATTATTAGTTGTATTTCCAATAGTAACACCTGGTATATCATTAATTGAATTGATTGATGCTTGAACAGCTGCTGCATTCCAATTTGTTCCATCATATATTAATGAATGACCGGCTGTTAATCCAGTCGTTACTACACCGGGAACATCACCTAATGTTGTTAATTTTGTTTGAACATTTCCGGGTATCCATCTATTATTTGCTTGATCATATATTAATCCTTGGCCATCTGTAGCCTGAATATCACCTAATTTATTTCCACTAACTTCAACATCAGTTAAATCATCAAGTTGACTAACAAATACACCGGAACCAGAGGACGTTACTACACCTACTTTCCATCTACTTGTATCTGGATCCCATACTAAACATCTAGTTCCACCTTGTAATTCAGGAACATTAAATATATATGCTGCTCCAGCATTATTAGGTTCATCTTCTTTCCAAGCACCTACTGTTGCATATCTATCATACATTCCAACAGAAATACCAAATTCATCACCTGCTTGTAAATCATCTGCTTTAATATTTTTTAATACTTCCCAATATCCTTCACCCGTATTTTGTATAACAAATGCCGCACCTGAATCATTGCCAGATAAATCAGATAAACTAGCACCTACAATACCATAGTTTGGACCTATTTCTATTGAACTACCAAAACCATCGTTGTTTGACTTTGTTCTTACACCTACTCTAACTATATTAGTTTCATTATACACACCACTTCCTACATCTGTTCCCCAATAACCTTGAGCTAAATTTAATGATATCAAATATGCTTCACCTGGTTTATCTGTTGATTTTGGTGCTGTTGCTATCAAATCATTACCATAACAAGCTATATCTGTTCCAAAATAATCATATGGTGCAGATTCACTCAATACTATTTTTTGAAATTGGGTTCCACCTCCCCAATTATCACTACCTCCGTCATTTTTTTTGTATATATAAACTGCTCCTCTAAACCCATTATGTCTTTTAGTTCCTACAAAGGCATATGAATCATTAATTGCAACACTGGTTCCAAATTGATCGTTTGCTGCTCCATCACTAGCTGTTAATATTTTCAATTGATTCCAGTTTGTTCCATTGTGTTTAAATACATATGCTCTACCATTATCTGTTGTATCTGGTTGAGGAGCTCCTACTATCATATATACTCCTGATATATCAACATCTGCTCCAAAATTATCATAATTACTAGGCGTATTTGGTCTCAATATAGAATCTTCTTTATATAGTGGCGGTGATACATTTCCATCTTTTTCTATACCATATGTATCTATTAAGGAGTCATACTCAAACAAAAATATAGAACCACTCTCTGTATAAGTAGACCCTGATGTATAAGAATGTGTTGGTGCTCCTACAGCTAATGTATCATTTCCTATAGATATACTTGAACCAAATTTCATACCAAAACCTGGAGAATCAGCTGCTATTTTTTGATGATCCATCCAAGTTGAAGCATCTCCTCCTCTTTTAAATATATACGCCGAACCTACAAATGTTGCTGGTTGTCCTCCTATTGTATCACTAGTTCTATATGCTCCTACTATACTAAAACTAATATCCATAGCACAAGCTGTTCCAAAATTATCATTTTCTCCACCATCAGCTGCTTCTATTTTTCTTACTTGTGTCCATTGAGGCACTTCTGTACCCATATTTCCCAAATCAACATCACGTAAATCACCTAATTTTCTAATAACATCTCCTACTTCTTGAGGTTTCCATTTGTTTTCATCTGCTTTCCATCCTAATGCATAATTCGATATTACACCAGTTGTATCTACATCCGGTATATCATTTATGGATGTAATAGGTAATTGCACTGAAGCAACTTTCCATTTTGATGCGGTTGCATCATATAATAATGATTTATCATCTGCTAATAAATTACTTGATATATCTACATCTGGTAAAAAATCTAATCCTGTTACTGGTGCACTAACTGGTGCTGGTTTCCAAGTTGTTCCGTCATAAACCAATCCATCATAATTAGATGGTGTAGATGATATAGTAACATCTTGTAAATCATTTAAATTTTCAGGAATAGAACCCGGTTTATATGTTTGCTCACTACTATCATATATCAATGTTTGTTTATCTTGAATACCAGTAGTATTTATGTCAGTTAAATCATTTATTTTATCTATTGGTATATAACTTCTTCCTACCATTCCTCCTTCCCATACATTTGCAACATTATTATAGACTAATGGTTGTCCATTAGCAGGTGCGGATATAATTACATCTGTTAAATCGTCTAATATTAATCCAGCAGCAGCTCCAAATGAACCTTCATATATAAATACTTGTTTCATTTTTACAATATTGGTTGCTGTAGGAATACTATTGCCTAAAAAAACTAATACACCATTATTTATTATTGGTTTAAATGCACTATTACTACTTAATATGGTTTCATAATTTGTTATATTTGTTGTTAATGAAAATAAAAAATTAGGTTTTCCTAATATTACATTTTTAAATTTATCTTGTATACTTGATTCAGTTGGTTTCCACGCTCTATTATTTGTTCCAGCTACCACCGACATAGGTATTTCTTCATATTTTTTTATATATGTAAATGATTCTGGTTTTGTTTCTCCGTGAACATAATCTAATGATGATACTGTCCCCCCTCCTGTCACATTTGTTGAGGCTGTCCAGTCAAATAAACTAGCGGGAAAACTTGTAAGAGGTCTTCCAAAAATTTGATTGTTTTGTATTCTTTGTAGTAATGGTGTTTCTTGTCCTGGCACTAATGTAGATGATGTATATGCTGTTCCTAATGTTTTTTTCAACAATAAATCAACTACCTCATCATTGTATGTAAAAGCCATATACAATATTTCTATATTATTATTTTTTGGCTATAACCAAACTAAATAATAATTAATAATTAAAATGTTATATTTTCAAATACTTTATATATATTTGAACCCGGTGTATTATTTTCTGCCCATATTCGCAATTTTCTTGTATTACCTGTACTTATATTATACCATTTATATACATTAATACCTCCTTCATTATAAACATTATTTGTTCCTGAACCACTATATAATATTATTTTACTTGTTAATTTATTACTACCTGTAGCTTGTGATAACGTTTGTCCTTTATCTCTTCCTCCTATCAATTCACTATTAAATTCATCAAATGCATCAGATTGATGTGCTAATTCAAAATATATATTATATATTGATGGCAAATAATATATTCCCCCTATATTGTCGTTTGTGTTTTCTGCTTCTAATATAGTTGGAAACTGTTTTGGTATTGTCCAAGATATTTCTAGTTTTGTTGTTCCTGTTACTGTTACTTCCCAATCTTGAAATGATAATGTTGGTTTTCCAAATATTAATGGATTTTTTTCTAACATCATTTGTAACCATCCAGTATCTATTTTATTATAAAATATTTGATCCATTGTATTATAAAATAAACTACCACTATCTAGTGCCAATGTATTTACTTTTTCTGTACCTTTAGATACACCATCTGCTAATCCTCCTCCTATATTTGAATTTACCCAACCACCACTAGCATCATTATACACTAATCCTTGTCCATTTGTCAATGCTACATTTGTTGTAGTATTTCCTATTATTATGTCTCCTATATCTCCAACTGATGTTATAGGTGTTTGAAACGTTGCTGGTTTAAATTCAGTTCCATCATATTGTAATATATTATCATTTTGTGCTCCAGTTGTATTTATTAATGGTAAATCATTTATTGAGGATAAGGATGGTTCATAATCTTTTGGAAACCATACTTCTGATGTAGAATCATACATTATTGTTGATGTTGCCGTAACAGGATAATTATTATTACTTAAATCTATATCCGATAAATGATTCAATCTAGTTACAAATATTCCAGCACCAGATGTCGTTACTACTCCCACTTTCCATCTATTTGTTTGAACATCAAATAACATTATTCTAGTTCCTGTTGATTGTTCTGGTAAATGGTACATATACATACTTCCACCGTTATTTGGATCATCTTCTTTCCAAGCCCCTACCGTTACCGTTTTATAATTAACTCCTACCGATATTCCAAACTCGTCTCCCGCTTCTATATCTGCCGCTGTAATTTTTTCCGCTTCTTCCCAATACCCTTGTCCTGTATTATAAAATATATATACCGCTCCTGAATCAACATTACCACTTATATCTTGTAAACTAGAACCTATCACTGCTATTGTATTTGATATTGCTAATGATATTCCAAATTTATTATTATTCTCTCCATCACTTGCTCCCATTTTGTGATTTTCTTTCCATTCCCCCCCTACATCAACACCCCATACATCCAATCTTTCTGAAAAATAATATACTGCTCCTGAAGTATCAGTAGTTCCGGGCGATGATATAAATGCATTATGATTATTTACAGCTACTGCTGTTCCAAAATAATCATTTGAAGCTATATCTGTCGGTTGAATTTTCTTCAATAGTCCCCAATTATCATTTCCCAAATGGTTCTTTTTAAATATATATACTTTTCCTTTATTTGAATCATGATTTGGTGCTCCCACAAATGCATATTCTTGGTTTGTTGCTACACTATAACCAAATTCATCCCCATTTACACCATCGTCTGCTGTTAATATTTTTTTCTCTACCCAATTACTATTCTCATAATAAAACATATAAGCTTTGCCTTTATTGTTAGTAGCATCTTTCTCTATAGCTCCTACTATTAAATAATTTCCCGACATATCTATCGATGATCCAAATGTATCGTAACTTGTTTTTGTTGTTGGTCGTATAATAGAAGACTCATTCCATATTATTCCATTTTGAACACCATAATATCCTGTTGTTGAATTGTTATTAAATACATATACTGAACCTCCCTGTATATATGTATCTCCGTCTACATAACTATGATATGGTGCTGTTACCATAGCAAATGAAGAATTTATTTTAACCGATGAGCCAAATTTCATACCTGCGTTTGCTGACAATGGATATAATTTTGATATTTGTCCCCAATCTGTAGGATCAAAACTATTATGTTTAAATAAATATGCCCCACCTATATCTACATCCACACCTGTATCTCTTACATACGAACCTACCAATGCATAACTTATATCTATTGCTACACTATTTCCGAAATTTGCATTTTCTTGTTTTTGTAGTGGTTCTAATTTTAATACTTGTGACCATTGTGGTGTCTCATCTTGTAAATTACTAGTATCTACATCTCGTATATCCAACAAATTATTAACTACATCTCCTACTTCTGTAAAATTCCATTCCAAATCTATCGCATTCCAATTTAATCTATAATCATCTGGAACACCTGATGTATTCACATCATTAAAATAATCTAAATTCGGTATTGGTAATTGTATATCTCCTCTACCAAATGAACTTAATATTGTATCATATAAAAGACCTTGGTTATTTGTTAATAGATTTGCTGATATATCTATATCTGGTAAATCAACTATACTTGTTAATCGCGGTGTTTGAACAGGATGTGATCCCCATTCATTATTATTATATATTACTCCATAATTTGTTGTTACTGGACTACTTATCGATACATTATTATAATTATCTAATATTCTATTTATTTTCCCTGGTTTATACGATGTTGTTGCTGATTGATATATTATTGGATCTAGATTTATTACTCCTGTTGTATTTACTTCTAAAAAATCATTTATTTCTTGTATAGGCATATATGGCATTGATATTGATCCTTCCTTCCATACACCTGTTGTTGTATCATATACAAATGGTTGTGTATTTTGAGCTATAGTTGAATTCCCTAATATTACATCATCAAAATCATTTAATTTTACAGCTCCCACTGCCCCCATTTCACCATCATATATATATATTTCTTTCAATTTTAATACTGTATTACTTTGTGGAACTGAATTCCCCAAAAATGTTAATACTCCATTATTTATTATTGGTTTAAATGCGCTACTACTACTTAATATGGTCTCATAATTTGTTATATCGGTTGATAATATATAACTAAAATTTGGTTTTCCTAATATTACATTATTAAATTTCTCTTGAAATGTTGATTCTGTTGGTTTCCAAGACCTATTGTTTGTTCCCGCTACAACCGACATTGGTATATTTTCGTACTTTTTTATATATGTAAATGATTCTGGTAGTGTTTCTCCATTTACATAATCTAATGTCTCATATGTTCCTCCTCCTGTTACTGCTGTAGATGTTGTTGACCAATCCAACAAATCTGATGGCATATTTGTTATAGGTGCTGCAAATATCTGTTTTGTTTGTATGTTTGATAATATAGGTGTTTCTTGACCTGTTACATACATTTTTGAAGTATATGCTGCTCCCAATGATTTTTTTAATAACATATCTACCACCTCTTCATTATATATAAATGGAACTGTTGGTTGATTAATATTGTATATATAATTTGCTACTTTATATCCCATTGCCATTGATGGAACACTAGTTGAACCCGGCCAAGGATCTTTTAATGCTGAAGAATCTCCTACATATAAATTTGATACACCTAATACCTTATTATTATTATCTAATACATCACTCGTTCCACCCTGATAATGATATATTGAATTCACCGCATTTTCTATATATGTTGTATTAATTGTAAAATTTGAATCCAATACATAACCAGCATTTGTCAATATTGCGTGATTTTTTTGATATGCTTCTAATAAATATGCTAATGTTAATGTTTTAAATCCGCCTGAACCTAGATGATTCAATGTCACTACTGGATTATCATTTCCATCTAATGATATTGAACCTGCCCCACTTATATGCACTCCTTGTGCATGTGTTACTATCAATTTTGATGGCAAAACTGAAACATTTGAATAATAAGTTTGCCAATTCATTCCCGTGTCTCTTGTTTGTAAATGACCCACTATATTACCAAATCCTAAATCTGCAACATCACTTGTCGTTGTCGTTGTCGTTGTTACTTCTTTTACTCCTAATAATGTTGCTCCCCCCGTAAATAATCTATTATATGCTTGACCATGTTGACCAGTAAGAACGCTTGTTAAATCATATGATGTTCCTAATTGTGACCTTATCACATCTCCTCCTGGATGACCCCCCGATCCTCCACTCCAATATGTTCCCATATCGTATACATAATATACACCCTCTCCTAATGTTACTGATCCTGATGGTTGCGTTCCCGCTTTCGCTGATGTAACATCTGCTGTTGATAATTTTGTATGACGAAATATTGCTGTTATATTATCTCCTACTCCTCCTTGATTTATTACACTTAAATCATTTGAACCACCTCCTGATATTGTATATTTCGTTAATCCTAAATTTGTCAATTCTGCATCCGTATATCCATCCACCGATGTATCAGTTGTTGTTGTTGTCGTTTGTTTTTTATATAATAATGTATAACCACAATGGTCATATAATTTTGTTCCTGTTGATATTCCACTTTTTAATAATATTACCGGCGATTGTATTGCCCCTGCCGCTAATATATAATCCGTTGCTGTATAATTACCATCTGTCGTTTCTACTTGTGTCACTGCTCCTCCTGATATAGCTATCTTATTCACTGTTACATTATATTTAATTTCTATGTTTGATTTATTTTCTATTAATTCTCCTATTAATATTCTAGAACCTGTTGATAAATTATCACAATATATTTTGTTATTTTGTGTTAATATACTTGTATCGCTTTCTAAACTTTGCTTTAAATTATACCACGCTGTATTCGGCGAATTCGCTGTTGCATATGAATATCTTTGAGCATTTGTTATTGTGGCCATATTATTTATAATTGTTAACAAGTCTGAATGATTTTTATTTATTACGTCAGGATGGTCTATATATTGTAATCCAAAATGCAAAGTTCCTCCTCCTAGACCTTCTCCTACCCATACTGTTTTATTATCTGTACTCAAACTACTATTAGTAAAATCTGTATCATTCTGTGCTTGTTGCCAATTTAATATAGAATCATAACCTTTTGCTCTGTAATCACTTAATGTTTTATTATTTTTTTCTAATACTAATATTGTTTTGGTGGGTTCTAAACTATTTATAGTATATGCTGCCATAACTCCTCCTGCTCCTCCACCTATTATAATGTAATCATATGACATATATAAGTTAGTAAGAATTAATATTCTTTTTTTTTGTGCAATAAAAAAAGCACTAAAAAAAAGGCACTACAATTTATCTTCTTCTTTTACGTGATTTTCTCCTTTTTCTTCTTTATTTTCTTCTTTTTCTTCTTCTTTTTCTTTTACTTTTATTTCTTCTTCTTCTACTTCTTCCAAATCTTCTTCTCATACTTCCCATTCTTCTCCTCATACTTCCCATTCTTCCTCTACTTCTTCCTCTACTTCTACTTCTACTTCTTCTTTTTCTTCTGTATGGTGGCATATCTACTAATACATCACCGTCTGGTAATTTCCTTAATATTGCAACCTTTGCTCTACTTCTTCTTCTTCTTCTTCTACTTCCAAATCTTCTTCTGCTTCCCATTCTTCTTCTGCTTCCCATTCTTCTTCTGC
>CEWO01159355.1_pt1 | contig 14967 bp, 16 predicted proteins | sample 361561 | NCBI WGS metagenome assembly CEWO01 (sample SAMEA2623627, study PRJEB7988) | marine metagenome | isolation source: saline water (ENVO:00002010), including
GTGAAAAGAGTGATTATTCCAGTCAGATGTTGGAGCTGTGGCAAGGTAATTGCCCACGCATATGCAGATTATAGAAAGGCAGTCGACTCAGGGGAAGACCCTCAGAAGGCTATGGACAACGCAGGCCTCGAAAGATACTGTTGCAGGAGGATGTTCCTGTCACATGTCGAACTCATAGATGAGGTTGCTCCGTTCAGCGTTCCCCGAGAGAATTGATTGTAGCGACAGAGCTTTGAAATGATGCTCTCACGAACAAATCCCACAAAGGGGCCTGTAGGTTAGCTTGGCCTATACTTCGCGGCTGGGGGTCGCGCGACCCAGGTTCAAATCCTGGCAGGCCCACCACCAACCACTACGGAGTATATTTTAGGTATGTTTTAGTACAACTAAGACGTAAGTTGAAGGCACCCTCCCTCTCTCGTAGAGCATGGTAGAAGATGCCAATGATGAGAGGGCAAAAATCCTCAAAATCAACTCTCTCGCAGAGCTTCTTTCATACCACTCAAACTTGTATTACAATGAGGCTTCCCCTGAGATCAGTGATTCCGAGTTCGACTCTTTGAGGGATGAGCTAGAGTCACTGGAACCAGATCACCCTCAACTCTCCAGAGTCGGATCAGACCCCTCTCCAGGATCAGTAAAGATAGAGCATGAATTTCCCATGAGGAGTCTGGACAAAGCCAACACCGAAGATCAAGTCCTTCATTTCGTTTCACAGACTACAGCCAAGGGAAGGAGGTTCGTTTGTCAGCCGAAGCTAGATGGCTCCGCTCTTTCTCTAGAGTATAGGAGAGGTAGGCTGGTGAGGGCCGCTACTAGGGGAAATGGAACCAGAGGAGAAGACGTAACGGCAAACGTCAGGAGAATCCCAAATATTCCAGACAAGCTTTCTTGGCCTGGAGATTGTCATATTAGAGGAGAGGTAGTGATGCCACTGAAGACATTTGAAGAAAAATACTCAGATATAGCACCCAATCCTAGAAACCTAGCCGCTGGCTCTCTCAGACAGAAGAGTATCGATGCAGGAAAGGGACGTGCGGAGGACCTAGCTTTCTTCGCATATGGGGTTGAGTTTCCTTCGGGTGATTCCAAACACCCCGATAGTCCCGATCAACCCGGATTCAAGTACGATTCAGAAGCTATTTCATGGCTATCCTCAATGGGAATACAGGTTGCTGGAAATGAGATAGTTTCAGGCTCCGAAGATATGGACACATCAAATGAGATTATTGAAATCACCAAGAGGTGGACTGAGAGCAGATATTCGGAGCCATGGGAGATAGACGGTGTTGTAATCAAACTCGATCGACTGGACAAGAGGGAACTCCTGGGGATGACCGCACATCACCCCCGCTGGGCCTTGGCATGGAAGTTCCCCCCTCAAGAGGCGACATCCGTACTGATGGGAGTGGATTGGCAGACTGGGAGAACAGGAAATGTTACTCCAGTCTCAAGAATAGCTCCAGTAATAGTATCCGGAGTGACGGTCGAGAATACCACCCTGCACAACAAGGGGGAGGTAGAGAGATTGGGTATGTCGATCGGGGATAGGGTGAGGGTAGTAAGGAGAGGAGACGTAATACCCAAGATAATACAAGTATTGGGCAGAGCGACTAATGAGGACATCGAAGGGAGGGCCCATTCAGATGGTTCACCATTCTGCCAGAAGCTACCTGAAGCCTCTGAAATCATCATCCCAACCCAATGCCCCCGTTGTGAAACCAGATTGATCGAAGAGGGGGCCTTCCTAAAGTGCAATAATTTAGATTGCCCAGCTAGATTGGAGCGTACCATCCTATACTGGTGCAGAAAACTCGAACTGGATGGAATAGGGGAAAAGCTTGCAGAGCAACTCTGCTCTTCTGGACTAGTCTCCAGTATAGCTGACCTCTACAGGCTCGATGGAAGGAAGAGGGACTTACTTTCTTTGGATAGGATGGCTGAGAAGTCAGCAAATAACCTACTCATGGAGTTGGAGAATAGTAAGTCAATGACACTTAGCACATTTATTTCTGCGCTGGGATTGCCCAGGATAGGCCCAGAGATAGCAACACTGATCTGCTCAGAGGTGGATACAGTAGACGAGCTAATAGATATGCTATCGGCCAGAGAAGAAGCAGTTCAAAGACTCGTCAAAATAGACAGAATCGGAGAAGTAGTAGCAAATCTTCTCCTGGACGGGATATCGAACAGAAAAGAAGCGATAATCGATCTGTATTCGCAGATCGAAATAATTGAGGAAAACAAGACGGTTTTACAAGGAGCTCTGAGAGGGGAGACCTTCTGTATTACAGGAACCCTGAGCAGGCCAAGGAAAGAGATAGCTCTCTCAATCAAGGCACAGGGAGGGAAGGTGGTCTCTTCAGTATCAGGAAATCTCGATTTCCTAGTTTCTGGCGAATCTTCTGGTTCCAAGATGGAGAAGGCGACACGGCTAGGTGTCAAGATTATCGGAGAAAACCAACTTGATGAGTTGTTGGGCGGGGGAATACTAAGTGAAATCCCCTCGGAGCGGCAATCAACTCTAGGGGAGTTCTGACTAACCATACATTGTACTAGGGGCACTGACCACATCTGACTCAGAGTTTAGATGCAAGGCCATCATTTCCCTTATCTGCCCTTCAATCCTCTGGGCCTCCTCCAATAGAGGATCAGGGTCGAGCTTCACTGCAGGGAGTAGGCCGTCTAGACACTCGATAATCCGAGCGGCGGCTCTCGCATCAGGGATCCCTCCTCCGCTGAACTCTCCTCCTGACTCTGCGATTATGGCTAGGGAATCCATCTTCCTCCTCCGGCTCTCTCCAAGCATAACTCCAGTCATTCCACCTACGACTCCCTGCTTCAGGAGTGTGGCCCCAATTTCCTCCAGCATTTCTCTAGATTTCTCTGTCGAACCTATGCCTACTACGGTATCCGGGCTCTTATCCTCATCGAATATCGAGTGCTTCTGCCCCTCTCCATGGGCATAAGAATCAATCATTATCGACATACCAGCACCAGAGTTCGCCATCCAGTCTAGGACTTCACTGGTAATCGGCAATTTCAATTCAGGAGAAATCTGAATCTCTGAGGCGATGAGAACCACCTTATCGCACTTATCGACATTACAAATGGGGACGCCACTGTAGAGTCTAATGGGAGGAAGAGGACTACCGTCTTGGACAAGGCAAACCGGAGGAAGGCCAGAATGCCGTATACCTCCAACTAGCTCTAAACCAAGCTTGTCTACTAGGAAATGTGCGACAATGCTACTCACAAAACCCTCCGACGGAAAACAACTGATTACCAAGGCCTCGTCGAACTCCGTTCCATCTTCAATATCTATCAGGGGTCTCTCGCTCATGACGCCCGATTAATGCAAGTGCTTCTAACAGTTAGCCCGTACGGTGTCATGGGCAAGACACACGGGGGGATGACATGGATGAAGGATTTGTAGCTCATCAACTATCTCCATCTTCTTGGAGCAGATACGAGGACTGCCCCCGGAAATACTGGCTTTCCAGACAGAGGCTTCCTCGTAAGGCGAGTATGCCAGCATCCATGGGCACAGCTGTGCACAACTCGGTAGAGGATCTGTGTAACCTAGATATTGAGGGAAGAGAATCAGATGAAATCGGCTGGCTCCCGCCCACTGCGAAAGCGATTCTAGATAGGCACTGGCAGATTGAGAAAGATATTTTCATGGAGACGCCAAGGCATCCTAGATGGAAAGATGAGATTATCACGAAGGCCCATGATGGACTTGTAGGTGCTCTGAACATATTATTCTCCAAATCAGGAATAGAGAAAGTATCCCTTTCTGAGGTGACAATAGAAATGTGGGCACAGGTCCAGTCCATCGTTCTTGCAAACGAAGGAACGCTGGTTTCAGAATGTGGTAGGTTAATGGGAAGGCTAGATTTACTTGTTGCCGATATTGATGAAAACGGCAAGTCGATAGGATGGATAGTCGCCGATTTGAAAACTGGTAGGCCTCCCAAAGTTAGCCTAAACGAGAAGGTCAGCAGGCAACTCCGCTTTTACAGGGACCTTCTCAAGGAGAACAACCCGGATCACCCACCTCTTCATGCTGAAGGCTGGTACTCTTCCAATCAGACAATCCATAGGGCCGAGGGCCCCTCAGTTCTGGAAGATGCTTTCGAAGCATGGGAAGGGATGAGATACAGTGAGGCGCCCTTCGATGGAACACCTGACTCCACGGCATGTGGTTTCTGTGAGTGGAAGGCTTGGTGCCCAACCTGGTGGGTAGCTCGCAGGGAGGGAACTCTTCCGCCGGGTGGAATATTCAGGGATGAGGTTGTAAACATCATCAGATTTGATAGTGATTCAGGAGCTACGCTGTTCGAAAGAGCCCCCCCTATCGGCGAAGAAGGAGAGGTTGGTCGCTCAGAGAACAAATTTGGAGCACTTTTACGAGATCAGGCACTTTCGCAGATGAGGGAGCTAGTGGACTCCGGATATCAGGGACCAATTTACCTCGGGAGCGCCAAGGCAGACGGTAAGGTGATGCACCTGGGCGACTGGTCAGAGATACTGCCTTGGACACCATTGAACAAATCACTAATCTAGACTCTCAATCAAATCCTCTATTGGACCTTGGAACTTATCGGGATAATCCCTCATCAGATTCCAAAGTAGAAGTAGCGAGGCGCTGGCATCAGCATCAGCCCTATGCGCCCTCTCCAGAAGAATCCCATACCTATCACACAAATCACTCAGGCGATGCCTACCAGGGACTCTGAGCCTTCTCGCTATCTTCAGAGTATCGATGAATCCTCTGACCTTGGGAGGCTCTATTCCCGCTCTAAGACACTCCATCTGAATGAACCCCCAGTCGAATCCAATTACGTTGTGGCCAACAACAATCGCATCCTCCATCATCTCAGAGATCTTCTCTGAATGTTCGGAGAAATTACCTAATCCCTTCACGTCTGAATTAGTTATTCCATGAACATTACTTGCTTGCTCGGGAATTCTCTTTTCTGGATCTACCATGGAACATAAGCTGATGTGTTTACCATCAGAATCACTGCCCACCATCGCGTACTCCACAATCCTTTCAGATCTACAATCGAATCCAGTTGTTTCCAAGTCAAACCCGATTACCTTCATCCCGTCGAATGGTCCGGACATGAATGGTCACAGTCGGCGATGTCCATGAACTATCCCAATCAACAGTAGAGTGTTCGTCATTCCAACAGCCATATATTGAGAAACGTCGCATGAGCATCATGATACGTAATACCAAGTATCCGACATTACTGATTGTAGTATCCCTGATGATGGTCCCTTTGTCAGGTTGTACAGGACTTGGTAGCAACGTTCCAAACGCAAAAATATCGGCAGACCAGACTGAGATAAACCTTGGTGAAACAGTAAATTTTGATGCCAGGGAGTCAACAACACCGAGTCCCACAATCATAGATGAGTTTCAGTGGGACTTCGGGGACGGAGGCTCAAAGACCACCAAGCAGGGAATCACCAGCTACACATTCATCAGTCCGGGCTACCATGATGTAGAAGTAACAGTACTGAATGATGATGGCGAGATAGATAGAGACTCTGTTTCCATATTTGTCAATGCACCTCCGACTATTGTCCTTGAGATGCCCACATTCATCAAAGCGGGAGAGACTGCAACCCTGGATGCCAGGGAATCATATGATCCGGAGGGGGCGGGCGTCGACTTCATTTGGGACTTCAATATTTTCTCAGACTCCAACAACGATGGAGACCCTTCCAATGATGCAGACTCATCACTTGACATTGCAGAGCTGATGATCGAGCAAGCAGGCAATAGAACCGGCTCTCTTACAGTAGTCGATGACAAGGGAGCAATCTCCACAACTAATTGGAACTTGATGGTTGTTTCTAGAGTATACAACATTGTTTGGGAGGAACAGACGATTGAAGCGAACTGGAATGGATACCTAGAACAGGGAGAGTCAGTAGTGTTCGAGCACGAACCAGGATTAGGGGGAAGAGTGATTCAACTCAACTCCACCCTCACACTCTCTCGTGAACTGATACCAATCATGCTCCCCGAGGACAACTTCACATTCTCCCTTGACATGCAGTCAGGATGGAGCACCTTTGCATCCACATCTCAGGACAACATTACCGAGAACTCAAGCGCTTCAATAGACAGGGGAGAAATGAACTCTTACCCAGATAGTGGGTACACCCTTTCAGCCGACTCTAAGGAGAGCATCGAGGAACAGCTTCTCAACCAGGCCGGAGAGCGTTTCGGTCAGGGAACCTGGACTTGGATAATCACTGCCGACCAATGTGATCCTGATCTACCTGTAGATGGAGTAGATCCAGATCAAGGTAATGATTGGGATCTGACAGTAACAGTGGTGGTCATGGTTCTCAGAATCAGTGAAGTCGGTCCATGAGACAACTCTCGCTGTGCGAAGTGCTTTGAACTCCTCTCGCCTGCGTTAGGCATGGTCAAGTCGATGGAGATAACCAAGCTATCCGTCAGAGAGAAGCTGGTAGTCGATGTGAGCGTTTGGATGAACAACCCAGAAGACTACGACTTCTCCCCCAGAGCTTCCTTGGAAGGGACTACTATGAGTCTATTCAATGGTAGTGAACAAAACTCCTTCGCCACTGTAGACCTAGACGATGAGCAGGCCATGGCCGCAGAGAGAGATAGAATGGTAGAATTGAGAGTGAAGTTCTCAGTAGAGGGAATGCATGGTGTACTCACTAACAAGACTAAGAATGTGAGAGACGGACCAAATGCGAAGAAGCTGGCCGAACCAAGGTGGAAGACAATCCTGCCACTGTAATCGAGATGATTAATTACTCCCATATATCTCAAGGATTCGCGTGACCTTAGTTGCGAGCAGGAATGATACCTTTGTCCCTCACCAAAACCGAAATTCATGAGGCTATCTCCCACTGTCAAGAGGTAGCAATATCCTTCGGTAAGTCAACTAAGAAAGTAAAAAGAGCCCTAATACCAAAAACACTGAGGACTGAACTTAGTAAGAACATTGGTAGTAAATGTCCAACATGTGACAGGATAATTACGATATCTAATCCTCCCTCTGTAAAACAGTACCAGCCCATTGCATCATCATTCACAGTTGAACATCTATTTCCTCTTGCCATCGGGGGAGACAACACCTACACACACCTCATGGTAGCTATGTGCCATCATTGTAATGCTCGTAGAAATATAGTGATGCAACAGTACATCGGATCTCGTAGAAGAACACCCAAGGCATTAGAGGATGTGAAGAAATTTGTTGAATGGTCAATCACTTCAGTGCTTTTGCCCGATTACGAACAAGATACGAGAATACAAGAAATTTGGGAGGCTACAGAATCGCTTAAGCTAGAGAAAAGTAAGAGAGATAAGAAAAAGACGAAACCCCCAACTCTGGCTGAATTACTCGAGAGAATATCCGTATTAGAGGGGCGATTAGAACAGCTTGAGAATACCAAATGGAGAAGACTAACTAGATTCATTACCGGACTACTCAAGAGAAAACCAAGAATCACTCAGTATTCAGCAGATGAAATGTTACTCGAATGTATACGCTCCGGAGGAACGACACCAGTAAAACTTGGTCAGAAGATAACTAACTATCAGAAAAATCATGACTGGGAGGAAACCGGTAAATCGGCGTTCAACGAACACTTCGGTTTTGCTAAGCAACAAACGTACACTACAACAATCTCCGATATCCTAGGAGATCGGGTTAAAGTTACTGGAATTCGTAATAATGCCAGATACTCTATCATAGTCTCAGGTTCCGAAGCTCCATCAGTTGTATCATTACAGAAAACCCCCCCCATTACGAAGCCTAACCCATCCTCTGCTCCTAAGGTCAATCCGTCGAAAGAGCATTCCGAGAAGCCCAAAATAAAAATTACTCCAGAGGAGTTCTCAAAAGGACTTTTAAGTCAGAAAAAGAGAGTACAACCAGTTTTTTTCAGTACTCTATATGAGAGATTGATTAATGAGAATCCAATATTCAATCTCAAGCAGTATGGGATCAAGCCCAACGATTATTTGACTGAGAAATGCTCAGATTTACTTACGATAATAGAGAAGCCGGATGGAAACACGCCCCCAACTATCCACTATTGGATTACTGACCCCCAATAGTCGGAAACCGTCGGGGTTAAACACGAGTCACTGGTCGAAAACTCGCTGGACCCATAGTGTAGCCTGGATATCACATGAGCTTGCGGAGCTTGTAACCCGTGTTCGAATCGCGGTGGGTCCGCCATTCACTCGTTCATCTTGTCTATTTCTTGTGAAAACAGAATCAGTGTTGGCGCCCAAAGTCCGACGAAAATCCCTAGCATGGGATCACCACCATCTCCGTGGGAGAAATAAATGTAAATCGATGCGATTATCGAAATAGCACTTGCCGCTAAACCTATCTTTGTCATTTGTCCAGTCATACTCAACCTCCATCTAGTCCTACGGTCCACGGTAAATTACATTTGTTACCTCCTCATCTCAGTTTCATAACATGCCATTCACCTCGTCTCGACGCGTCGACTTTCCAATGGTCGACCTAGCAAAAATCGTTTACTATCCTAGATTCTGGGATTTGGCCCATAGATTCTATGAGGAGTCTTGGGAGTACTCTTGCGGTCGCCACTATAATGAGATCCTGACTGAGGAGGGGATCGGATTCCCATTAGTATATAGCGAGGCCGAGTTCCATCACCCGCTTTCCTATGGAGATACGGTAAAATGCAATATTTCAGTTACGGAAATAGGCTCCTCATCCATCACATGGGAATATGAATTCAGAAATCAAGATGATACCGTCTGCTGGACTTCCAAACAGGTCACAGTCTGCGTTATGATGAAGGAGATAAAGAGTAAGATTCCGGTCCCAGATTGGATGCGCGAAGGCCTTTCAAAGCTCATGGATCAATAGTCACTCATCTTCCCTCGGCCACTTCTTAGTCAGTGCCTTCCGTAAGTCGTCGTTCATTCTAGCATCCCACCAGTTCGCGTTTCTCCAGATAGCATATCTGCCCCTGATGCCTCTCAAATCGGCCCCATCTAGTTTAGTTCCTTGAAAATTGGATAAATTCATCTTTGCTTTGAGGAACACCGCGTCGCGCATATCCGCATCATCAAATGCGGCCTTCATTAGATTGGCTTCCTTGAATGAGGCCTTTCTCATGTCCGCTCCCGATAAGTCAGCTCCTTCCAAGTCAGCCCTGTCGAAAACCGCTCTCCTTAGGTCCGCTCCCGATAGATCCACGCCACGAAGGTCCTTACCAATGTGAGAAGTATATGACCAATCTTTGGGATCTTCTGTCATATTACTCACCAATAGACAAGTCCTCTAGGTAGTCGAGTCCTGCTTCGGTTAGAATCACGAAGCGATTCTTTTCAGGGGAACCAGAGGGAAACCCGAGCAGAGGGCCCCTGCCCCTTTCCGTAGTTCCTCCCTCGATCATCCTGTTGATGTAGAGGGAGAGATTCCATTTCTCTACTTCCTCCTCTGTCCACCTACCTGTTTGGGAAATTAAGCGACGAATTTCGCGTGGTGGGGTGTTTGCCTCCCTCTCCACGGACCTAAGGTAGTGGATAGAGGCGAGAATTATGTCCCCCGTCTTGTCAATACCACATGTACGCAGTAGGTGTCCGAAAGAAGACCCCCTTTCAGGTATCTTAGCCTCCAAAGCGGATTTGGTTGCCACCTCTATGGCCGAATCTCTAGATTTCCTAATCTTGGAGAGAGCTGACTGCCAAGTATCAGTCTTCAGAATCTTGGTCAAAGAACCCTCTAATTCAGAATCGGTGCCTGCTAGATCAATTTCTTCGGAGCCCACTCTAATGAAAATACGCCCAATAGGCCCCGAAACCTCCTCAGTCATACTCGTCCCTGCAAAGGGGGATATTTGAAGTTATTATTTCTTCAGATTCCTTAACATCACATTACAGTAGCTACTTTCGACGAATCCACAGAACGAGATATTGAAATGCACCTAGCTAGAGCGACAAACATGGCAGAGGAATCCAATACGGCGTATCCATTGGTTTTGCATTCAGAGGCAGACCCCTCTAGACTCGGGGGAATAGCTGTCTGTGGCTTTTCAACGGTTGGCTCGGTTGGCGTTATCGCCGCAACACATCTCATCAGATCTCTGGAGCTTTCTCCAATGGGGACTGTAATGCACCCAAAGTTCCCTGCCATAGCTCTCATCCATGATTCCGTCCCAAAGCACCCTGTCAGGGTGTACCAGGGAGACGGAATCGGGGTATTCACAGCCGAGATACAATTTCCCCCCGAGAACGACGCATATTTCGGAGAGACAGTACTAGAGTGGTTCACGAAAGGAGGATTCGATACACTGTATGTTGTAGATGGAGTGATAAGCAACGATCTCGGAATCAAGGAGGACAGTGACTTGTGGGGAGTTTCCTCTAAGCCCAGCGGGCGTAATAACTTGGATAATGCCGGAATCAAGAGAATCCAGAATGGAATAGTCTCTGGCATTACCGGATATCTAATCGCCGAGGGAGAGAGGAGGGGGCTGGATATCACCGCCCTTCTTGCTGAGTGTAATCCGATATATCCAGACGCAAGAGCCGCTCTAATTGCAATCGACGGCCTCAGCGAGCTAATGGACTTGGAAATCCCAGTTCAGGATCTTCTCGAGGACGCAAAGAACATTGAGGAAAAAGTCAGACAGGCATTTGAAAGAGCACAATCTACTGCTCTGCCTGCACCTGGTCCCGATGATGAAGACGATGTCCCCATGATTCTATGATCAGTAGAAGGGATTCTCACCAGCGGCGTGATCTGTAGCATCGATGACCTCAGAGATAGATGGAACGTGATCCTTGATCATAGTCTCGACGCCTTGCTTCAGTGTCACATCTGCCATACCACAACCTTGGCAACCCCCTCCGAATACTATCACAGCCTTTCCATCCTCTACTCCCATCAACTCAACATGTCCGCCATGAGAGGCAACAGCAGGATTTACCTCCCTCTCAATAATTTCAGCCACCGCTTTGGATATATCATCAATCCAAAGGGGATTAGGATTCTCAAAACTGAATCCACCGCCCATCAGGGTCTCTTGGTAGTCTAGAGTCGTTCCATCTATGTACTTAGCACTCTTTGGGTCTATGAAAACACACATCCCATCGACATCTATCTCAATATCACCATCTCTGGAGTCCTTCCTCTCGATGAACTGCAAGTCGTACTCAAAGCCATTTTTGCCTCTTCCTATAATCTCCACCCTCAGGCAGACCTCATCAATCTCCTCTGCCGCCTCAGCAAACTGATCCAGCATTTCCTTGGCCTTGGAACTGAAACTCAGCATGATTCTCGTGCTTCGTAGCATTAGGTCATTCTTCAAGGCTTGCTCAGGTACCACTATCACCAAACCTCTCTTGCATGTGCTGTGAGTAGCTCCGAAATCTTCGACAAGTTAGGGAGGTCGATGCGTGATCTCAGGATTTCAGTCACAGACAGATGTAACTTCAGGTGCAAATACTGCATGCCCAAAGAGGTATTTGGGAAGGACTTCCCATTCATGCCCAGGGAGAACCTAATGACATTCGAAGAAATAGACAGAATCGCAGGGATATTCATCTCTCTCGGTGTAAAGAAGATCAGACTCACAGGAGGCGAGCCACTGTTACGTAGAAACCTCCATGAATTGGTGTCCATGCTTTCCATGAGAGACGCTGAAATAGCGATGACTACCAATGGCGTCCTTCTACCCAGATATGCGCCAGCCCTCTCGGCCGCTGGTCTCGATAGAGTCACCGTCAGCTTAGATGCCATAGATGAGTCTACCTTTGCCGCAATAACAGATTCAGGACATACCGTTGCCGCGGTCCTTGCAGGCATTGAGGCAGCAGAGTCTGTCGGCCTAGGGCCGGTAAAAATCAACACTGTTGTCAAGAGAAATTCGAATGAGAATGAAATCCTAGATATCATTGAGAGATTCTCAAGTAGGGATATTGCCGTTCGCTTCATTGAGTATATGGATGTGGGTACAACCAATGGTTGGAGCTTAGATGAGGTTGTAAGCGCCTCTGAGATACGTGATATAATTGGAGACTTCGAAAAAATCACTCCCGAGAATAAGAGCGACGTAGCCAAGAGATACAAACTCCCGAACGGAGGAGAAGTGGGGATCATTTCTAGCGTTACGGAGCCATTCTGCAACGACTGCACTAGAGCCAGACTATCTTCCGATGGAAGACTCTTCACTTGTCTATTCTCGAACAAAGGACTAGATCTACTCTCTCCAATTAGAGATGGGGCTACCGATGACCACATGACCGATCTAATTCGCGAGCATTGGAATGCAAGGAAAGATAGGTACTCAGAGGAGCGGGCCCTTCACAGTACCAAGAAAAAGGAGAAAGTGGAGATGTCCTATATTGGTGGTTGAAGGCCCAGAGCAACTTCTACGATATCGTCCCAGTTCGCATTTGTTCTGAATGAAGGCTTCCCATAATGAGCAAGTGAGGCATTATGCCCCATTTCCTTGAGCAAACCGACCATCGAAGCAGGGCTCGGAGGAGAGCCGATGCCGAGCCAGCTAGATAAGTCATCAACGAGAATATGGTGTGCTGAATCGATTACAGTAGCCTCGTCTTCTATATTCCTGACAGATCTTACAATCCTTCGCCTCTCCATCTCGAAGTCTCTCTCTGTCCATTCAGCCAAGTCCCCACCAACAAACTCAGGCGCGCACAATCTCACGGCCTTCTCTTCCGTCATCGATGACATGGCGCCCCTATCGCCAATTCCTCCAATCCATAGTGGCCCAGAAATTCTGGCGTCTCTCCGTTCAACAGGATGAGATAACGGGAGGAGGCACGTCATCGGGAGGCTACTCAAGGAATAGTTCGGGTGCAGGCCAGACTCTATTGATGCCACCACCTCTTCATAGGTAGGAGAGTGAACCCTCCACCCTAGGTTGTCCTCCACGGCATTGGCCCCCTCCCTACTCTTGCGAACTCTAGCTGATACTCTCAAATGATGTGAGTCCCAGATAGAAAGAAGGGGCTCAATACACCTATCGTGCCTAGCCGCATTACTTGCAAGACTAGCTAGCATCACCCTTAGTGCCGAGTCATGTGCGAGCCCATCAGTCCTCACTCTAGCACCATACCTCCTCAGCATTGCTCCTCGTGAAGAACCTGTCAGAGCCGCGGTATCAGTCGCGCTAACTTCTATTACACCACTCCTCGCTAAGGACTGAATCGCCGAATCAAGGAATGGGAGAGGGGATCCAAAGGGATCAATATCCACCCAATGCCTACCATGGGAAAGAACCAGTTTTCGAAGATCACCCACCGAACTTGATAGCTCCCCCTCGCCATGCATAGGTGGAAACTCCAGATGACTCCCCATCGCCCAGCTCAGAGCATCCGAGTCCAAGTCTGAGATAGTTACATCAAGCCGCCTTGCATTTTCTACTGGAAGCTCATTTAGCCACCTTCTCGCACGTAGCCCTCCCGCTGATAAGCCATCCAAGGCGTATACTGCCCCATCTCCAAGCATACCACTTTCCATGGCGTAGTCCAGCAGGAGAACACTCCTCGTTCTGCTTCCAGACATGGCTGGATTCAGAAATACCCCACCACTTCGTCGAGAAACCGGGCCGCTTCTCTCTGAGTCAGGTCTCTCAGACACCCTCATTAGGGTACGTCCTTCTCTATGGATTACACCAGGCCACCCTTCTGGCTCCTCCCCCCTCATGGTATCCGGAAGCGTCCATGACAAAAGGTGTTGACTGTGGAACACAATCAATAGCTATCGAACCTAACCGATGAATCGATATGGGTGACAACTCGTCCGTTATCTGTCACTGAGCCCACTATGCTAGTGCCCGCCAACCTTTCGGAAATCCACTCTAAAACTGAATCAGAAGAATCCTTAGAGACCGCGATTACCATTCCCATTCCCATGTTGAAAGTTCTATGCATCTCCTTGGAGTCCACAAAACCATTCAATGCTAGCCATTCAAACTCTGGATGAGGTGGAAGTGGATTTTCGATGTGCCAACCCAGACTGTCGTGTAGACGAAGAAGATTCGATAGACCACCCCCAGTAATGTGGGCTATCGCCTTTATCTCAGACAGTTCGCAGGGGCCAGCCCCTCCCCTGCACTCCAATATCAGATCGATAACTGGATTAACATAAATTCTAGTCGGGTTTAGTAACACCTCTCCTAGGCTAATATTACCTCCAGAATCTGGAAAGCGCTCTATCTCTCTCCCCGGATGAAAGGTATCAAATGGAGCTTCCTCAAACAAAGAACGACCGCTCTTTTCGATGATTGCTCTAACTAGGGAGTATCCGTTCGAATGAATGCCGCTACTCGGCAATCCAATTAGGACGTCGCCATTCTCTAGTCCTTCTCCCGTTATCGCCTCCCCCTTCGGAAACCAACCCAACGCAGTCCCAGACAAATCCAACTCTTTCACAATTCCCGGAAGCGTAGCTGTCTCACCGCCCGCTAATGTAACTCTTGACCTAGAGCAGCCTTCCGAGAGAGATGCTCCCAATACCGCATGAACAGAAGGATCCGTCTTCGGGGTGGCGATGTAGTCCACAAATGCCACAGGCTCCGCTCCAACACATATGAGGTCATTCACGTTCATGGCTATACAGTCAATTCCAACTCCCTCCAGACGCCCCATCCGATTAGCAATCTGTAATTTTGAACCAACCCCGTCAGTGGCCAATGCCAGCCTTGAGTCTCCAAACTCAATAATCCCCCCGAAACCACCGGGAAGAGGCACAGGAGCGCCAATCTCTCCCTTCTTCCTAACGGAATTAGCCAGGGAGCCAATTAGGCTTGAGACCGCTTCAGCTTCTGAATCAATGTCCACTCCACTACTAGCATAGTCCATCGGCGCACCACTCACGATGCTCCGCACGTGTTATCGCTCATGATACTCTCGCTTGCCATGCTCAGTAATACCTCGATAAAAAA
>CEWO01039991.1_pt1 | contig 14803 bp, 15 predicted proteins | sample 361561 | NCBI WGS metagenome assembly CEWO01 (sample SAMEA2623627, study PRJEB7988) | marine metagenome | isolation source: saline water (ENVO:00002010), including
GTGGATAAAAGATTAGAAATTAATCTCTACAAAATGTTATAATGAAGATGTGGAAGAAATAGACTGTGATTAATCAGGGATCAACCTAAAATACCCCACTACTCTACCGTAACTGATTTAGCTAGATTCCTTGGCTGATCAACATTACAACCCCTTAATAATGCAATATGATAAGCAAGCAATTGTAATGGGATATTTGAAAGTAGCGGAGTTAGCTCCTCAAAGCAAGCTGGTATCTCAATACAGTAATCTGCTATTTCCTTAACAGTTACATCTCCTTCTGTTACTATAGCAATTAATCTCCCGCCTCTTGATTTAACTTCTTGAATATTGCTTACTACCTTATCATAGTTCCCTTGCTTAGTAGCAATTACAACTATAGGCATTTTGTCATCAATTAGGGCTATAGGTCCATGCTTCATCTCTGCTGCAGGATAACCCTCAGCATGTATATAGGATATCTCTTTTAATTTAAGCGCTCCTTCTAGAGCTACTGGGAAATTATATCCTCTACCTAAATACAGAAAATTAGATACATCTTTAAATTCATTTGCTATTTCTTCTATTTGACTTTCAGTTTTTAATACCTCGGCTATCTTTTTTGAGATTAATTCTAATTCTGTTATTATTTCCCTATAATTATTTACACTTACTTTTCCTTTCTTTTTTGCAATAAATAAGGCCATAAGTGTTAAAACTACTACTTGGGTAGTAAATGCTTTTGTTGATGCGACTCCAATTTCAGGTCCCGCATGAGTATAAATACCAGCATCAGTTAATCTGGGGATCGAAGAACCTACTACATTGCAGATACCTAGAATTGTTGCTCCTTTTTCTTTAGCAAGTTTAAGCGCTGCTAGTGTGTCAGCAGTTTCACCTGATTGTGATATTGCTAATACTATATCTGACTCATTTATAATAGGATTTCTATATCTAAACTCTGACGCATATTCTACCTCAACAGAAACCCTAGCTAAGGCTTCAAACAAATATTCTCCTATTAACCCAGCATGCCACGAAGTACCACAAGCTACAATAATAATTCTATTGGTGTTTATTATTTTTTGTTCAAAATCAAAAATACCTCCAAGTTTAATCTCTTTTGTAACAGGATCAATTCTTCCTCTTAAAGTATCTAAAATACTTTTAGGCTGCTCATGAATTTCCTTTAACATAAAATAAGGAAATCCCCCTTTTTCAATAGCATCTAAACTTAACTCCAATTCCTGGGTGTAAGGTGTCTTGGATATGTTTGCAATAGTTCTGATTTCTAAGCCTTCTTTTTTATTTACAACTGCTATTTCGCCATCTCCTAAATAAACTACATCACGAGTATATTCTACAATAGGAGTTGCGTCAGAAGCAACAAAATATTCTTCATCTCCCACACCTATTACCAAAGGGCTGCCTTTCCTGGCAGCAATAAACTGATCATTTACACCTTTTTCCATAACTAAAATAGCATATGCCCCTACCACTTCATTCAGTGCCAGACGCACTGCTTCAAAAAGATTAACTTGTTCATGTTGCTTTATTTCCTCTATCAAATGAATTAAGACTTCAGTATCTGTTTCGCTTTTAAAAATATGCCCTTTATTTATAAGAGCTTTTTTGATAGAATCATAATTCTCAATTATCCCATTATGAATCAACGCGAGACTCTCATCACCTGAAGTGTGAGGATGCGCATTTATCTGATTTGGCTCCCCATGCGTAGCCCATCTAGTATGGCCAATCCCAACACATCCTATAGCCTGATTAGGATCAACAGATACTTCTAAATCTGAAACCTTACCTGCTTGCTTAAATACATTCAGCTGGGAATCTTTCCCAATAGAGATCCCTGCGGAATCATACCCTCTATATTCCAATCGTTTAAGACCTTTTATAATAATTGGATAAGCTTGCCTACCCCCTAGATATCCTACAATACCACACATATATTATAATGCTGAATAATAAATTTTGAATTGAATCTCTTTATCAAGAATTGTTCTATTTGCATTTACCTTGTCACCATCATCAAATAACGGATTATATGGCTGAAGATATAAATCTTTAATAAAGAAATCATCTTGTAATAATTGCGCAAAATATCTTGTAATATTAAATTTATACTGATTATTATCTAACCACCCTCCAAAATTAGCTTCTCCATTTTCTAAGTCTAAAAGCGGAGCCTGATTTCCATCATTGTCTGCAACTCGGATTAAATACAATCTATTATTAGCCTCATAATTTTCTTGAGAATTACTTGCTAATGAAAAGATTAACTCTACCTTATTAATCACTTTATCTGCTAAAACCTGTTTTAAAGAATCAATATTACCTAGTGATATTTTGGCCTGATAGCCCGCCATTGATTGAATATATATTCTTGAATCGTCCTCAATTATTGAGTTGTCTTCTTTTTGATTAAAGAGATTAACTCTTGCTGCGTCACCTCCTAACTCAAAATCTAATGATAATGAATCACTATCAGAATTATGATAATAAACTTTTAAAAATGAATTTGATCCATTGGGATCTAGATAAAGCATTGAATTTGATGTATGAGCGGAAACACTAATTCCTCTAAACTGTTCCAAGAAAGTTGAATTATCAATTAGTGCCTGCTCTCCTAAAGCTATAATCTCTTCCCCAAAATCAGGATTTAAATAAATTTTTAGAAATTTATTTATACCTGTTGAAAATTTAAAGTCATCAACCCAATAGGCTGACTGAGGATTAATTTCAAAAGAATTAGAATAATAAATAGAATCTTTATAAATATCTTGATCTAATATATTCACCTGTAAAGAATCAAAATCTTGTTCGTTACCATAATATCCTGAATAAGTATATGACAAAACAACGGAGTCGACTTCTGCATTATTTCCTAAAATAATATTATTCTCTAATAATAGTATCTGAGTAAAAAATGCTGCTTCATTCAGTCCAAAAACAGGATCATTAATACGACCTAAAACAAGATTCTTACTATATACTGAACTTGTAGGCATAGAATCAACTGATTCAGTAAATGAATTGATCTCTTCAAAATTTGCGCTACTAATAATTATATTATCTGATTCGGGCTGAACCTCTAAACCTATTAGATTTGGATCTGTACATCCAACTACTATTAAACTTATAAAAAATACTAATGAGAATGTCCTATTCATACTTTATCTCCTGTTAGGATCATCTCTTCACTTTCAACAAATTGAGAAAAAAAATTGTTATAGGCATCAAAATAATCCTCATCTCCAGCATAAGACATAAATGGTTTGCCTGAGGACTTAATGTGTGAAAGGACCTTAGGACTTATTTCTGAACTAGCTTGTATTACGCCATCAGCATAATCAATAGCAAATTTATGAAGGTTATTAATATTTGATTCTTTCAAACCAGCAACATCACTATTGTCCAAATTCTCAAATAATAATTTATCAGGCAAACTGTTACTGAGAACTCCCTCAAAACCATCATCAAAAACTGAATAGATAACCTTTACATTCTCAAATAAGGGATCCTCGGCATACAATTTCTTAATATACATAGGAACTAAAGAGGTAAACCAGCCCTGACAATGAATAACATCTGGAGACCATCCTAATTTACGAACAGTCTCAATAACCCCCTTACAATAGAAAATCATTCGCTCATCATTATTAGGCATAAAGTTACCTTCTAAATCATAAAACATTTGTTTTCTTGGGAAGTATTCATCATTATCAATAAAATAAACCTGTAATCGTAATTTCTGAATTGAAGCTACTTTAATTATTAACTGATGATCAAAGTCATCAATAATAAGATTCATTCCAGAAAGACGAATTACTTCATGTAATTGATGCCTCCTTTCGTTAATCGTTCCAAACCTTGGAAGGAACATTCTAATATCTTTACCGCTTTCCTGTGTTTTTTGAGGTAATAAGCTAGATATCTCTCCCATTCTTGTTTCTCCAGTATAAGGAGCTATCTCCTGAGATACATATAATACTCTCTTTTTCTGCATTAAATCAAATTTTAATATGCAAAAATATAGAAAAAAAAGCGTAACATCAAAGCTTTTAGCTTAGTTTTGCTCTCTTTGCAATAATAATTACTCCTTTAATAAATGAAGATCTTTGAAGCTCAATTAGAGCTTTTAGCATATTTATCAAGCATAACAGAGGAAAGGTCAATAGGATTTATTCCTACCATGGGGTGCTTACATGATGGCCATTTACAGCTAATTCAAGAATCACAAAAAACTTGTGACATTAGTATATGTAGCATCTTTATAAATCCTACGCAATTTAATAATGCTGATGATTTTACCAACTATCCAAGAACACTTAAATCAGACCTTCAGAAATTAACAGAACTCAATCTTGACATAGTTTATACTCCAAGTGTTTCAGATTTATATGAAAAAGAAGAACAAGTAAAGGAATTCAACTTTGGCACACTTGCAGCAACAATGGAAGGAAAATTCAGAGCTGGACATTTTAATGGTATGGCTACAATAGTTGAAAAACTATTTAACATTATTAAACCAACAAAAGCATTCTTTGGCCAAAAAGATTTGCAACAATTACAAATTATAAAAGAACTGGTAAAGCAAATGCATGCTCCAATAGAAATTGTATGCATTCAAACTGTCAGGGAAGAAAATGGATTAGCAAAGAGCTCTAGGAATAAACTACTCTCTAAGAATTCAAGAAAAGAAGCCTCTTTAATAAATGATTGTTTACAATACTGTTTTAAAAACCAATCAATAGGCGTCAACTCACTTAAAAAATATATTACAAAACAATTTGATAATCATTCAAATTTCGAGCTAGAATATATTGAATTTGTAGAATTAGAAAATATGCAACCAATAAAAAAGTGGAAAAGGAAAGGTGAAAATGCTATTTGTATTGCGGCACATATTGATGATGTAAGATTAATTGATAATATTATTTTATAGTTTTACAACATGAAAAGAACAGTATTATTAAACATTGTTAAATATATCTTCTCATTTGGATTTGCTTTTGGAATATTATACCTTCTTTTTAAAGATCAAGATCCGCTAAATCTTATTGAAGAAACTAAACAAGTAAACGGTAAATGGATCATATTATCAATGATTTTTGGAGGCTGGGCATATGTTAGCAGAGGGCTTAGATGGATTGTCTTAATCGATGCTCTAGGATATAAATCCTCAAGATGGAACTCTATTTCAGCCGTATCAATTGGATATTTTACAAATTTATTTATACCAAGAGCTGGGGAGATCTCAAGATGTACATCATTAAATCAAGTTGAAAAAATACCCGTTGACAAACTCTTTGGGACTATATTAGTTGAAAGAGTAATTGATTTTATTGCCTTATTTGGATTATTATTTATAACCATGTTATTAAATTTTAATAATATACTTAGCTTTTATTCTACTCTACAAGAACAGAATGTTAATAGTGTAAATAATAATAACTATTTATTATTCTTTGGAATATTAATTCTTTTAGCAATACTTTTTATTTTTAGTAGAAAATGGATCAAAAAGTCTCCCATTTATAACCAAATATTAAGATTTATTGAGGGTCTTAAAGAAGGTGTTAAGAGTATCAAAAAAATGAATAATAAAAACCTATTCTGGATCCATACCTTTAGTATCTGGATAATGTACTTTTTAATGACCTATATTTGTTTCTTTAGTATAGAGGCAACCTCACATTTAACAGTAAGTGATGGGCTTTTTTTATTAGTATTAGGAGGAATAGGAATGGTTATTCCAACACCAGGAGGTATTGGCTCCTACCATGCAATTGTCATGATAGGATTGTCAGTGCTTGGCGTAGGTAGTGTATTTCTGAGTGGAGATGGAGACCCTACAAACCCTGCCTTATTATTTCCAACCATAGTTCATGCAGCCCAAACTCTTGTTGCAATGATTATGGGTTCAATTGGATTACTTATCTTATTTTTATCAAATAAAAAACGTAATGTTAAATCTTAATATAATTGAGGAAAAAATATATTCACTAGAGAAATTAAAATCTCAAGTTGATTGTTGGAAACAAGCAAAAGAAAAAATAGTCTTTACTAATGGTTGTTTTGATATTATTCACAGAGGGCATATTGAGGTTCTTGCAAACACAGCAGATTTAGGAGACAAACTAATTATAGGCTTAAATACAGACCATTCAATAAGAAACCTAAAAGGAGTAAATCGCCCAATCCTTAATGAAAAATCAAGAGCACTACTACTTGCTAGCCTTTCATTTGTAGATGCTGTTATATTATTTTCTGAAGATACCCCAATTAACTTAATAAAAGCTCTTTGCCCTAATGTATTAGCGAAAGGTGGTGATTATGAAATTAACACAATAGTTGGCCATGAAATTATTCAAGAAAATGGAGGCGAAGTAATCCTTGTGCCTTTTGTTGATGGATTTTCTAGCACAAATCTTATTAATAAAATCAAAAACTCTTAAATGGCAAAGAAGATACAATCTGCTTTCTTCTGTCAGAGCTGTGGTACCCAATCGCCTAAATGGTTAGGTAAATGTCCGCAATGTAATGAGTGGAATACCTTCGTTGAAGAAATAATTACAAAGGAAAATGACGCAAAAGGAGGTTTTAAAAGTACTAAAACAAATAAACCATCCTTAATAAGTGAAATTGACTATACTAATGAAAAAAGAATAGTAAGCAATGACAAAGAACTCAATCGAGTATTAGGGGGGGGTATTGTTCCTGGATCACTTATTCTGTTAGGTGGTGATCCTGGAATAGGAAAATCAACACTATTGCTACAATTCGCACTAAGTTCAAAAAATAAAAAAATCCTCTATATCTCAGGGGAGGAAAGTGAAAAACAAATAAAAATGCGTGCTGAACGCATCAATAAAGATTCTAAACATTGCTATATCCTGACTGAAACTTCCACTCAAAATATCTTTCAACAAATTGAACAAGTACAACCGGATATATTAGTAGTTGATTCTATACAAACTCTGCATACTGCGCATATTGATTCCTCTCCAGGAAGTGTTTCTCAAATAAGAGAATGTACTGCAGAGCTTATAAAATTTGCTAAAGAAACTGGAACCGCAGTTTTCTTAATTGGACATATAAATAAAGATGGAGCAATAGCAGGACCAAAAATTCTGGAACACATGGTAGATACCGTCCTGCAATTTGAAGGAGATAGAAATTATGTATATAGAATCCTAAGAACCATAAAAAACCGATTTGGATCAGCATCAGAGCTTGGTGTTTATGAAATGAATCAAGAGGGATTAAGAGAGGTCAGTAATCCTTCTGAAATCCTAATCTCAGAAAGAGATGAGGCTACAAGTGGAGTGGGAATTGCAGCTACAATTGAAGGGGCTAGACCTTTACTTGTTGAAATACAGTCTCTAGTAAGCACCGCAGTATATGGTACGCCACAAAGATCTGCTACAGGCTATGACACAAAAAGAATGAATATGCTATTGGCTGTTTTAGAAAAAAGATGTGGATTTATGCTTGGAGCTAAAGATGTTTTCTTAAACATTACTGGAGGTATAAAAATTGATGACACGGCGATCGATCTAGCAGTAGTCTGTTCTATATTATCCTCTGATAGAGATGTTGCCTTAGATACGCTTACTTGCTTTGCTGGAGAAATAGGGTTGTCTGGAGAAATACGTGCCGTAAATAGAATTGAAAACAGAATTGCTGAGGCTGAAAAGCTAGGCTATAAGCAAATCATTATCTCCAAATACAATAAGCTCAGCACTAAAGGCTTTAAGATTGAAATCATCCAATGTAGAAAGATTGAGGAAGTATTTAAGTTGTTATTCTAATAACAATAGGGCTGAATAATTTTAATCTTTAACTTTATATTATAATATCTGAACGTGTTAGATAAAATCATACTAATTCATCCAACAAAATGCGCGGGAACTACTATCTCAAAGAGACTGCTAAAACTAAAAGGCTTCTCTGAAAACGATAGCGCTTTTTATAGTGGATATTCTTTTAATCGTTTTTTTCAGAAGAACATCCAATTCTTTTATTTTATTTTTCACTCAAAAAGCTTAATCCCATATTTTATATACCCATTATTTTATTGTGTTTGTTTTTACTTTGCATTCCGAAATCTATTTACCGAAAATAAATATGGGCTGACATCTTCTAAAGGGAGCATCCAGCATTTTACTTACAAGCAATGGGGAAAGACAAAGAAAATAAGCACAGATTCTATTTTTATAAGTATTGTGACTCATCCTCAGCACCGCATAGTCTCTTCTTTTTATTTTCTCGGCTATGATAAGCATTATAGTTTCCTGGATTTTTTGAAAAAAATACAAGACGGATCGTTATTGTCATCTATTCCATTTTTAGGCTTTAGAGCAATTATAAGACAGCATATAATATCAATGTATGATTATCTTATAGATGATAATGGAGAGAATAATATTGATTTCACATTTAAAAAAGAATCATTAGATGATGACTGGCAAAAATTTTGTGTGAAATATCAATTAAAGCATGCTGCTCTAGAACATATTAATAAAACAACGTCAATTAGAGATTGGAAAGATTTATATAGAATTGATCCAGAGGCTTCACAGTTAGTATATGATCTATACAAAAAGGATTTTGAATATTTTAACTATAAAATTATTAACTTCTGTGGAGTGGTGTAGGTTTTACCATTAACGATTGTTACCAAATATTTTCCTGCTTGAATTTTAGAAATATCTATATTGTATTTTTCATTTTTAGAAATATTGCCAATACTTTCTTTGTGAGATATATAACCTGCTTCACTTATAAAGACAACTTCACTTTCTCCTTTTAAGGAATCATCTAAAGAAATATCTACAAAGGTATTTGCAGGATTAGGACTTATGATAAAACTCTTTAAGGTCGTAGCAACTTCTTCTAGACCACTTGAAGTTCAAGGAATGGCAAAATACCAAGTAACTCTATTAAGTGAATTGAGGTTACCACTATCTTTAATAAAAATATCAGGCGGGGTGCCTATAACTTTATATCCTAAATTTAAAATACTGTTTATTTCTTGTTGAACCACACTCCACTTACTGTCAGAAATAGAAGAATTGACTTGCTCAACACAAATATATGTTGCATTTCCTGCCGGGTCAATTTTTATTATTACATTATCATTTGAAGTTACATTTGGACAACTAGATGGGTGTTAAGCCTGTGCTCTTTGAACAGTAAGACTATACATCTGAGAGAATGCTTGCTGTCCAATAAAAGTAAATGCTAATACAAATAATAGTTTTTTCATAATTCTTATTTTAAAATTTGACTTGTGTGATTTTTAGTGTCTACTTTGGCAATCACCTCTTCTATAACACCATTTTCATCAATGATAAAAGTAGTTCTTGCAATTCCCATATACTCTCTTCCCATAAATTTCTTTAAGCCCCATACACCGTAGTCTTGAACCACTTTTTGATCCTCATCAGAGACAAGAGAAAAAGCCAAATTGTATTTCTCAATAAACTTTTGATGTCTCTTAACACTATCACAAGAAACGCCCAAAACCTCATATCCTTTTGCCTGTAAATCACTATAATTCTCTGTTAAATTACAAGACTGCGCCGTGCAGCCAGGCGTCATGTCTTTAGGATAAAAATAAAGCACTACCTTCTTCCCTTTATATTGAGCTAAAGTAATTTTTTCTCCATTTTGATCTACTGAATTTATCTGAGGTGCAGTGTCACCCGCTTTTAAATGTGTCATATTTTTATATTTATAAAGTTCCTCTTTTTTCTTGTTCTCTTTCAATAGCTTCAAATAAAGCTTTAAAATTCCCCGCACCAAAACCTCTTGCTCCCATTCGCTGGATTATCTCAAAAAATAAAGTAGGCCTGTCTTCAACAGGTTTAGTGAAAATCTGTAATAAATAACCTTCTTCATCAGCATCAATCATAATTCCCAAACTTTTTAAAGTTTCAATATCTTCTATTAATTCATGATTATGAGCTGCTAACCTTAAGGGCACTGCTTTATAGTATTCTTCCGGCGGATGAGAAAGAAACTCAATGCCTCTAGCTCGTAATTTGCTAACGGTACTAATAATATCATCTGTTGCTACAGCTATATGCTGTGCTCCAGGGCCTTCATAAAAATCTAAATATTCTTCGATTTGTGATTTCTTTTTGCCTTCTGCTGGCTCATTAATTGGGAATTTAATCCTACCATTACCATTACTCATAACCTTACTCATTAAGGCAGAGTATTCGGTGTTAATTTGTTTGTCATCAAAAGATAAAAAGTTAACAAATCCCATTACATCTTCATAAAACTTAACCCACTTATTCATCTCATTCCAACCTACATTTCCAACCATATGATCAATAAACTTCAAGCCAGTTAACTCTGGATTATAATCAGACTCCCATTTACTATATCCAGGTAAAAAGACACCATTATAATTTTTTCTCTCTACAAAAACATGTACTGTTTCTCCATATGTATAAATTCCAGAACGAATAACCTCACCATATTCATCTTTTTCTAGTGTTGGTTTCATAAAAGATTTAGCACCTCTTTTAGTAGTTTCCTCCCATGACTTAGTAGCATCATCAACCCAAAGAGCAATTACTTTAACACCATCACCATGCTTTACAATATGATCATTAATTGGAGATTTTGAGTTTAAGGGTGTCGTTAATACAATGTTAATTTTATCCTGTTTAACAACATAAGATGCGCTCTCTTTATTTCCTGTCTCAAGCCCTTTATATGCAAAGGACTGGAAGCCAAATGCTGTCTTATAATAATACGCTGCTTGCTTTGCATTTCCCACATAAAACTCAATATAGTCAGTGCCTAGTAAAGGAAGAAAATCTTGCGCTCCTTCAAATATTTTTTCTAATCCGTATTCAACATTCTTTACTCCACTCATAATAATTATACCTTTAAGATTATTCCTCCAGCCAAGATTTATGATACTTTCCATCTGAAAGTGCTATTGCAGCTTTCGTTATTTTTAATGGAGCAAAAGTATCAACCATTACAGCAAGTTCATCTGTTTCAGTCTGGCCTATACTTCTTTCCATTGCTCCAGGATGTGGTCCATGTGGTATGCCTGCTGGGTGTAACGAGATATATCCTTCCTCAACATGATTTCTACTCATAAAATCTCCATCTACATAATAAAGCACCTCATCTGAATCAATATTAGAATGATTATATGGTGCTGGTATAGCCTCTGGATGATAATCATACATCCTTGGACAAAAAGAACAAATAACAAATCGATTTGTTTCAAAAGTTTGATGTACAGGGGGAGGTTGGTGCACTCTGCCTGTAATTGGCTCAAAGTCATGAATAGAAAAAGCATATGGAAAATTATAACCATCCCAGCCTACTACATCAAAAGGATGAGAGGCATAAGTATACTCATGAATCATTTGTTCCTTCTTAATCTTGATTATAAAATCTCCTTGTTCATCATAAGTTTCTAGCTCTTCAGGGATTCGTAAATCTCTCTCACAATAAGGAGAATTTTCTAATAACTGACCAAAATGATTACGATATCTTTTTGGTGTATAAACAGGAGTATATGACTCCACTATAAATAGTCTATTATTTGGAGAATTAAACCTCATAGTATAAATCATCCCCCTAGGTATTACCAAATAGTCACCTTCTTTATATTCTATATTGCCCACAAAAGTTCTGAGTGTACCAGACCCTTTATGAACAAAAATAACCTCATCACCATCTGTATTCTTATAAAAATAATCTTCTTCTAAATTTGTCGGAGCAGAGAGTAAAATATTCAAATCATTATTTACTAAAATAGAAATTCTACTTTCTAAATGATCAGCTACTTTAGGTGCTTCAAACCCTTTTAATAAATAAGACTTCAGGTTTTTATCTACAGCAATTTCTGGAGCTACTGAATAGGCTTTTTTTATTTCTTTTACTTGCGTTGGCCTATGTAAATGATATAAAAGTGAAGCCATACCATCAAAACCAATAGTTCCAAATAATTCTTCATAATGAAACCCTCCACCTTCTTTTGAAAAGGTGGTGTGCCTTTTTTTTGGAATTTTACCTAACTTATGATATCTTGGCATACTGTTATTTTTAGGCAAATATAAGACTTAAAAACAGAAACAACGCATGATTTATATCATCCCTAAAATAAAAATGATAATTTTGCCTTACTAAATGAAACTCCTTACTTACAGAACAAATAACTTAGAAGCACATCAGATTGGTGTGCTACAGAATCAATTAATCTCCAATCTAAATAATCATTTTGGCAACATCTCTTTAGTTGAATTGATTCAGATTGATGACTATGCAAATAAAATAGCTTACTTGATCAGCAATGAAGATTGCATACAACATGAACTTAAAGATATTACTATCTTGCCAACCATCCCCAAACCCACTTCTTTTCGTGATGCATACGCATTCAGAGAGCATGTAGCAACCGCTAGAAAAAACAGGGGGTCAGAAATGATTGCTGAATTTGATCAATTTCCGGTCTTTTATTTTTCAAATCATAATGCCATTTTTGGAGATGGCAACACAATAGAACTCATGCCTGATCATTTTCATAAATTAGATTATGAATTAGAATTTGCAATTGTAATAGGCAAAGGAGGGAAAAACATCAAATCAAAAGAAGCAGATAAACATATTGCTGGATTTTGTATCTTAAATGATCTTAGTGCAAGAAGATTACAAATGGAAGAAATGAAATTAAACTTAGGGCCAGCAAAAGGGAAAGATTTTGCAAATATTTTAGGCCCATACTTAGTTACTTCAGATGAATTAGAAAGCTACAGTATCGACACTCCTTTTGGTAAAAAGTATGACCTAAAAATGAAATGTTTTGTAAATAATGAGTTGCTCTCTGAAGGCAATGCTAAAGATATGAATTGGACTTTTGCTGAAATTATTGAACGAGTATCATACGGTGTTGAGCTATTGCCTGGAGATGTTATTGGATCAGGAACTGTTGGAACTGGATGTTTGCTAGAATTAAATGGAAGTAAAAAAAAATTAGACTCTAATTATAGAGAACAATGGTTAAAAGAAGGAGATGAAATTGAAATGCAAATTGAAGGGCTTGGCAAGATTACTAATAAGATTGTAAAATCAGACAGTAATCATTCTCTATTAAAACTAAAAAAATGATTAAAACAATCGATATTAAAGGAGGAGAAACAGCTGGGATATACCAATATTTATCAGCAGCCATTACTCCAAGGCCTATTGCTTTTGTGAGCACTATTGATTTACAAGGGAATAAAAATCTAAGTCCTTTTTCATTCTTTAATGTATTCTCAGTAAATCCCCCAATCTTAGTCTTTTCTCCAGTAAGAAGAGTTAGAGATAATACCTCGAAACATACTTTAGATAATCTATATCAAATAAAAGAATGTGTTGTTTCACTAGTGACAGAAGAAATAGCTCAACAAGTTTCTTTATCCTCTTGTGATTTTGATAATGAAACAAATGAATTCCAAAAAGCTGGCTTTACGGAGTTAAAATCTGATTTAGTTACTCCTTCAAGAGTGAAGGAATCACCTATTAATTTTGAATGTAACGTAAAAGATATTATTTCTTTAGGTGATAAAGGAGGATCTGGAAATTTAGTGATTGCTGAAATTATAAAAATGCATATTAATGACTCTGTACTAGACAACGATGGAAATATTAGTCCTTTTAAGCTAAATATTGTAAGTAGACATGGCGGTAATTGGTATGGTAAAACTACTAAAGAATCACTTTTTACAATCACAAAGCCAATATCAAGATTAGGAATGGGAATTGATCAACTACCAATAGAAATAAAAGATTCAACTATTTTAACAGGAAGTGAATTGGCAATTCTAGCATCAGCTGAGAATATTCCTGACAAAAAACACTATCCCTTAAGAGATGGTAAAACTTTAAAAGAAAAGCATATATTAGCTAAAGAATTTTTAAGCCAAGAGAACACAACAGATGCTTGGCAAATTTTATTATAAATTAACCTTAAAAAATAAATAATCATGTCATTTAAACTACCCGATTTACCATATGCATATGATGCATTAGAGCCATATATTGATACGCAAACAATGGAAATACACCATAGTAAGCATCATAATGGATATACCAATAACTTAAACAACATCATCTCAGGAACAGATTTAGAAGGGAAATCTATTGAGGAGATTTGCGCCACTTCAGGCTTAAGCGGAGGGGCTAGGAACAATGGAGGAGGTTTTTATAATCATTGTATGTTTTGGAGTGTCATGAGCCCTGATGGAGGAGGCTTGCCGTCAGCAGAAATTGGAGAAGCAATAAATAATACATTTGGATCATTCGAAAATTTTAAATCTGAATTTACTAAAGCTGCTGGCACTAGATTTGGGTCTGGATGGGCATGGTTATGCTACTGTGATGGAGAATTAAAAATCTGTTCTACACCAAATCAAGATAATCCTTTAATGGAAGGTCAATGCGGAGGTACTCCTTTACTTTGTTTAGACGTTTGGGAACATGCCTATTACCTAAATTATCAAAATAGAAGGCCTGACTATATTAGCGCTTTCTTCAATGTAATAAACTGGGAAGAAGTTAATAGAAGATATCAAGCAAATTTGTAATATTTTTATAAATTTGCCAGACTGAAATTAATAATCATACAAATTAAAAAAGAAATGAAAAACAAATTTGCCTTATTAGCTTTATTAGGATTTTTCCTTGTAGGGCCTTACAATGTTTATGCTCAAGATATTGAAAATGTTGAATATGAAGAAGTAGTTGAGGAGACCGCTGTAGTTGAGGAGACCGCTGTAGTTGAGGA
>CEWO01197758.1_pt1 | contig 14677 bp, 12 predicted proteins | sample 361561 | NCBI WGS metagenome assembly CEWO01 (sample SAMEA2623627, study PRJEB7988) | marine metagenome | isolation source: saline water (ENVO:00002010), including
TGTGCTTCGGAACTTATATATCGCAAATATGCATCTTCGTCTTCAAAATCCATCAAGAAAAATGACTGATATGGTTGATCGATTTTAATGAATTCGTTATTTTTTTTAATAAATGTGCCACTTTGGGATTCAGATTTTTCTTCTCCATCAAGCAAATATCCAAATGTTAATTTTTTCATATCAGTATGATTTTCTTTTTGCATCCGATGCATTCCTTTTTCGATGAATGCACGATTTGCATTTTCATTTTCATTCCATAGCAATATATGAAAAAACATAATTAAACCTTTCGGCCGGGCGGAATAAATTCTTCTAAAAATTTTCCAGAAATCGACTCTACATTCATTAAACCTTCTGCATTATCTAGTTGAAATAATCTCACTTTAATTGAATCAATCATGCCATATGCTTCATCTTTGAGTTCATGAATCCATTGTTTACTTTCAAAAAATGCCTGATATTGATTTTTTTGTTCTTCTGCATCTTGAAATAATCTAATCCAAATGAAGTCAGTTCCATCAAATTGATAGTCAACAATATGCATATTGAGTTGTTTCATTAAAGGCATTGATTTATTTTCAAACCAATTTATCCAATTATCGATTTGATCATCTTTGATTTTGTAAGTTCGAAATTCAATTAACATTTTTTGCTACCTACTTATTGTCTATAAAATTTGTGATTGCATGCATCCATTGATTTGGATCTTGATCATGAGTAAACATGCCTTGGGCACGTTCTTTTTTTGTTTCTAAAGTGACTAATTGGCTATTAATTAAATTTTTATGTATTTTTTCTCCCACATTTAATAATTTAGAAGCAGTGCCGTAGATTAATAAAGTTGGTACTTTAATTTTTGAACCATTTTTTATCGAATCATAATAACAGAGGGCATATGGTCCAGCTCCTTCCCACCCCATATTTTCGTAAATATCACATCCTTCTGCTGAATTGACTAGTAAGGTGTCTATGAATTTTTGCGTTACTGATTTTAGATTAGCATCTTTTCTGTTGCCTCCAGCCTTTTCCCATAATTTTAATAAGTGACTACCATCGTCAACAGCTGGGTAATAACTATGGATTTTTTTTTGCAGTTCAATTCCAGCTTCATTTGCATAATTGCCTACTTCATCAAGAATAAGATGTTTAATTCTCGTTGCATTTCGAAGTGCTACTTCAATTGCTATAATGCCTCCTGTATGCGTACCAAATAAATCAAATTCATTAAGTTCTAATCCATCAATAAACCAGTCTACTGATTGAGCAAATTCTTCAACAGACGTGTAAGGATTTTTAGGTTTGGATGATTCGCCATAACCCATGGTAGTCATTGCAATTAATCTATAATCTTTAGGAAATAAATGAAAATACTCTGCAAAATATGCTGACGAGACAGGAGTAGCATGCATGAATATTAATGGCCTACCTGTACCAGCCTCCCGATATTCTATTTGACCATCTGGAGTATTAACAAAGCCTCTTTTAACACGCATATTCATAATCCTTTTCTGTCATTATAACAGAAAATCATTATTTTTATTTGTTAGCGCACTCTCAGCAATTGATTCCAATGCTCTGGCTTCTATTGGCGGATTAATTAATCCAGATCTTGCATCTCTAAATAATCTTTCAAATTCATTTTGTCTTTCTAGCCCGATTCCACCAACTAATCGCATTACTACATCTGTTACATATACTCCTGTTTCTGATGCATCTCTTTTGGCAGCAATTACATATGGAACAAGTTTTTTTCTATCTCGCTTATTGCTCCAGGCTTCAGCTGTATTCAATAAGAAATTTCTGCTAATCATAATTTTTGCATCAATAGCTCCTAATTGATGTTTAATAAAGGGAATTTCGCTAATAGCATTTTTATATCCTGTCGGTTTCCTTTTATTTAAAAATGCTATTAATTTCGATTTTGCTTCAATTGCAATTCCCAAACTAATTGAGCCAATCATTAACGGAAACCAGGCATTGAACGGAATAATTTTATTTAATTTTGGTTTACCATACTCATATAGAATATTTGAATTGTTAACAATAACATTGTTAAAAATAATTTCATGTGACTCGGACGATCGCATTCCCAATCCATCCCATGAATTATTGATTGATATATTAGGATCGTTTTTGTCGACAAGAACCCTACATAAATTTTTTGATTCTGCGTTATATGCATATACAATTAAAAGGTCAAGCCCGCTTGATAAAGTTGCCCAATTTTTTTCCCCTTTCAATTTCAAAATACCATTTTTGTCTTTATAAACTTTGGTTTTAGGCTTACCACCGCCTTTAGGTGAGCCTAGCTTTTCTTCAGAGGCAATATTATTAATCAGATAGTGATTAGTAATTATTGATCTAAAAATTTCTCTTCTTTTTTTTGCTGGCCAGAGATTGCTTTCATTTTCATATCCACAAACAATATGATGCATGCCAATTCCAAGGGCTGTTGATGCATCTCCTTTTGCTATTTCCATTTGTGTTTTTAAAATGGTCTTTAAAGATGCTTCTATGCCGCCTAAGGATTTTGGCACTGCAAGTTTTAAAAAATTGTTTGCTTTGAGCAATTCAAAATTTTCTTTCTGGTATTGCGGATTAGCATCGTAATATTTAGCGTGTTTTTTTATTTTATCGCTAATTTTTTTTGCTTTTTTTAGCAATAAATCTTCTTTTTTTGTATTCATAATATTCTCGTATTTCACAAATAAAAAAATTAAATATATATTTAAATTAAATCGATTATTGCATAATTTCCTGTATGCTGATAACGAAATGTTTGAATTATTTTAATTACTTTAATGAGCGTATATGGAAAATGCAGTTTTTGTCACAATTAGTATTATTGGTGCATCATTAGTATTAGTAGATGTTTATTTGAAAAAAACCACATTGCCTGTAATTATTTTCTATTTAATTATTGGACTTGTTGTTGGTGTTTCAGGATTAAACCTTGTTAATACAAATGAATTAGGTGAATTATATCATTTAACTATTGAAGTTCTTGTTGCATTAATTGTTTTCGAGGGTGCTTTTGCGATTGATATTGTTTCACTAAGAAGAGTTGGTCGAGTAATTCGAAATTTGATTAGCATTGGCCTACTTTTAACTTTTGCTATTTCTGCACTTATTGTGTATGTTTTTGGTTTAATGGATTGGCAATCTGCATTGATATTCGGTTCTCTGGTCACCGTTTCAGGCCCAACTGTTATTGTTCCACTTATTCGAAGAGCATCGCTAAATAATAAAGTTAAAACTGTCCTATTAGGAGAATCTATTTTAATAGATCCTGTCGGTGCAATTTTTGCAATTTTTGTTTTAGAAATTGTACTCTCAGGTATTGGGCCTGACCCAATTATTTCAATGTTTAATCGAGTCATTATTGGTGGATTGATTGGTGTATGTGCAAGTTATATATTATGGGGGCTTTTCAGAATAAGCAAGAATTTACTTCAGGAAGAAATATTATTATTGCTAGTAGGTTCTGCAATAGCAACTTTTTCTATTGCAGAAATTATCAGTGGCGGCGCTGGTTTAATGAGCGTTGCATTCTTAGGCGTTTCTTTATCAGGCATGGATATTCCAAATAAAAACGAAGTTAGAGACTCACAAGACTTATTTGTTCGGATTGCAATCGCGGGAGTTTTTATCCTTGCAAGTGCAATTGTTGATCTGGAATTTGTTTTAAAGATTTGGCCAAATGGATTTTTTGCTATAATGTTAATTATTTTTATTTTACGACCATTTATTGTATTTATTTCTTCTTTTGGTTCAGAGCTTACAATTAAAGAAAGAATTTTTATTTCATTTGTTTCACCTAGAGGTGTTGTTGCTGCAGCATTAGCAGCATTTGCAGGAGAAAAATTAGGTGGTGAGAATGGTACACTAGTTGTGGCAATGGTGTTTTCAGTTATAGTGATTACAGTAGTATTGCAGTTTGCGTATGCAAAATTATTAGCAAGATTGTTAGGAGTAGAATCTATGAAAGCTTTAATTTCGGGCCGGGGACCTTTAGCAAAAAAAATTGCCGATCAGTTATCGACCAATGGCTATACAGTTATTGTTATTTTGCCTGAACCGGATCAAGAATATTTTCCTCAAGATTCTGAAAAAATTCAAACAATAATTGGTTCAGCTGTTGATGAAAAATTTATTCAGTCAATCAATCTCAGAGATGTTGAAATTGTTGCAGGTATTTCAAATAATGATGAAAATAATTTATTTTTTATTCAGATTGTCAAAGCTGCAAAGCCTAATGTTCAGGGCTACGCAATTATTAACAAACTTGATTCTTCAAAAGCATTTGAATCTGCTGGTATTAAGGCAGTCAAAAATGTAGACGCATCTGCAGGAGCATTAATTGAACTCATGGGGAATCCAACTTTACATACTGCCATATCTGGTAGTGAAAATCGTCTTGTCTTAGAAGTTACAGTAGGTACAGGAGTCTCAGGAAGAAAAGTTATGGATTTATCTTTGCCAAATGGTGTTTTAGCAATTTTAATCTATCGTGAAAATGATGAAATTATACCGCGAGGTGAAACAACACTCCAAAAAGGCGATCGCTTATTAATTTTTGGTCGTTCAACAAATGTAAATATAGCAAGAGATATGTTATTACAACTGAATTGAGTTAATTTATGCAAGAGCCTAGTTATTCTGAAATTGAATTTGTGAATCCTTATAAAGATAGACCCTATGTGATATCAAATATGATTATTTCTGCTGATGGTAATACTTTATTTACAAACGAGGATAGTACTGGACTCGGATCAGCTGTCGATAGAAGATTAATGGGAGAATTAAGATTTCATGTAGATGCTGTGATTAACGGAGCCGAAACTCTACGGATTGCTGGATCATCATCACTGATTAGGTCAGAAGAATTAGTCCAAAATCGTCTAGCGAATAGCAAAACTGCTCATCCAATTGCATGCGTTTTGACAAATAGCGGTAATCTACCTCTCGAAAATAGATTTTTTACATCGAAAGAATTTGAATCTTTAGTTTTTTTAGATGAATCAGCACCTCAAGAAAAATTTGAAGAATTATCTCTTCATTGCAAGGAAGTGATTAGAATACCAAAAAATAATCGAGCACACTATCTCTTAAATTATTTGCACAAACATTATGATGTTTCAATCGCTTTATTAGAGGGAGGACCAATGATTAATGGTATTTTTTTTGAAAATAATTTAATCGACGAACATTTTAGCACCGTTAGCCCTCAAGTATTTATACCACGAAATCCGTTTACATCTATCAGGCCTACTGAGTCATATAATATTATGCATCAAGAACTTGAATTACTTTCAATGCAAGTTTCAGAAAAAACAGGCGAAATTTTTACAAGATATAAAAATAAAAGTGCAGTTCAAAAATCTAATTAAGTGTATTGGAGTCAACTATGAATAAAAGCATAAACATAACTAATGAAGCTGTTAATTTTTTTACAACATGCAATATTGATAACTTTAATTCTGACATTATTCATATGTCTAAAAGATGTTTTATGGATGGCTTAGCTGTAATCATTGCAGGAACTGAACAACCAGCCTTGAAGATCATGGAAGACATGCTTACTAGGTTAGACTATCCAAATGAATCAAGATTAATTGGAAAGGGCAATATAAGTTTGCCTGTTGAATTAGCTGCTCGATGGAATGGATTAGCAGGACATGCTATGGATTGGGATGATACACAATTATCTAAAGGTGAAGACAGGCTATATGGGCTTTTGACTCATCCAACTATTCCTCCCCTAGCATCTGGTATAGCAGTTGCAGATAAAATTAAGAACGTTTCTGGTAAAAAATTTATTGAGGCATTTGTTACTGGTGTAGAAATAGAATGTAAATTAAATGAAATAATTAATCCAAATCATTATGTAAAAGGATTTCATAGTAGTGGTACTTTTGGTACTTTTGGTGCTGTTACGACTGCATCTAAGTTATTAGAGCTAAATGAAGAGCAATATGCAAATGCATTAGGTATAGCAGTTTCTTTAGCTGCAGGCATTAGAGTTAATTTTGGTACTATGACCAAGCCATTGCATGTTGGGCGAGCTGCTGAAAATGGTGTCACTGCTGCACTTTTAGCTCAGAAAGGATTTACAGCAAACAAGGAAGCTTTTGATGGTCCATGGGGATATATTCAGGTAGCCGGGCAAACAGGCGTGCCTGATCCAACATTAGCAACATTTGGTGAACCTTTTAGTATTGTTGATCCTGGAGTTAGTATAAAACCTTATCCATCAGGAGTATTGACTCACCCAAGCATGGATGCAATGAAAAAAATTATGATTGACAACAACATTGGACCAAATGATATCAAGCATGTTAAATTATTTGCTGGTAATAATATACTTGGTCCTATTCGTTATACAATTGCACACAATGAACTTGAGGGTAAATTCTCTATGGCCTTTTTATTATCTGCAATAATTATTTCTGGACAGGCTGGTAAGAAAGAATTTACAGATGACTTTGTCCAATCGCAAGAGGTTCAAAACATGCAAAAGAAGGTATCAACTCACTATGATGAAGCTATAGAAAAATTAGGTGTAGATAAAATTCGATCACGTATAGAAGTTGAGACTCAAAGTGGAGATATTTATAGTATTAATGCTGATGAGAATTATCGAGGGGGCCCAGATAATCCACTTAGTGAGGAAGAACTAGAAAATAAATTTGAAGTTTGTGCAGAAAATTTGCTTATTGATGATCAAGTATCTAAAATAAAACAGTTCATTTGGACTTTAGATGAACAAAAAGCAGTTGATCAAATAATTGATTTAACAAATTATTCATAATCTATTTATGATCTTGTAATTTATCTTTTATTATTTTTTTTAATGACTTTGGTGGGGTTGATATCCAAAATCCACTTTCTAGATTAGTTTTATTTTTAATTTTATCTACAATAGCCTCTATGGAAGTTTTCATTGCATCAATAATTTCTATGCCTTCTAATCGATCAATTTTATTGATCCAAAGTAATTCGGCTAAAACCATTTGTCCAGGTATAATTATTTTCACATCTTGTTTTTTTGCCTGTATAACTGATTTTTGAAACTCTTTAATTAATTTTGCAGGATCTCTAAATGCATGAAGAATATCGTTGTATTCTAAATTAATTAAAATAGAAGGAGCAGCATTTTTTTTAAAATCTGAATTTTTAATCTGCAGATCAATTAATTCTAACAAGTTTGGATTAAAAGCTAACACGGCAAACTTTCCCCCTTTTTTATTTGCGTAAGACATTGCAGCTTCTCCATATCCTACAACTGGTATATCAATCAAACTTTTTGTTTCTTGTAAGGCTAGATTTTGAATAGTCCCTAGGATTAATCCATCAAATTTTTCCTCTTCTGCTTGCATCGCATTCAATAAAATTTGATTACTAAATATCATGCTGCTAGATGCATATCTTGTAACTTCAGCTGGGCTTGTTCCATAAAAAAAATCTTTTGGCATCCCATGAATAAATACTTCGACATTATTGTTTTTTAGCGTCTTTACATGTTTTGTAAGTAAATTTTGATATTCAGGTAATGCATCAACTTCTAGATACCCTTGATACCAGATATTTATTATTTTCTGCATATCGTTATTTCCCTTCAATTATGATTGAGCTATTTGCTAATGCCTTGATCTCTTCTTGTTTATAGCCTAATTCTCGTAAAATTTTGTTTGTGTGTTCACCAAGATTCATCGGTTTTTTTATAATTGTTTTAGACTTTGAAAATGTGACTACTGGTGCATGTCTATGTATTTGACCCCATTTTGTTTTTGTACTTGCTGTTAGAACATTTGCTTTTGAATGAGTATTATTCATTAGGAAAGGACCAAATTTTTCTCCATCAGCAACTACACAATTGATACCGTTTTTAATGAAATATTTTTCAAGCTTCTGTGCTGCAAATTTTGAAAAGAAACTTTCTACATTTTTTACTACAGTATTATCTGATTTACCATATTGTTTACTGGACAGTTTATTAATTGGTGATAGTTTTTTTGCAAGACGACAAAAAAGACTCCATTCATTTTTATTTTGTATCATTAACAACACCCATTGGTTTTTTTGATTTTTCTTAGTTCGATATAATCGTTTATATGGTGATATTCCAAATAAATTTTTATCTAACATTTCTGGCAATTTGCGATCTTTAAAATTATAGAATTCATGTAACTGCGCATATGCATTAGCACCAAGCATATTTGTTTCTATGAAGGAGCCAGTACTATCCTTAATCAGTCTATAAATTCCCATTGATATTGCTGCAGCAGCAACTACTGATGTATTCGGATCTGGACTTGGTTCATTTGCAGCATGAATTTGTCGAGCAAGATCAATAATTTTTTTTGTGCTTAACTTTTCATAGTCTAATTTATTGTTATGGATTTCAATTCCTGCTTGTCGCAATGCACCACCCAAGACTGCGCCTGCAATCGGATGTGCACCTGGCTTAGAAAGACTAGGTCCCTTAGAGCCATACGCATTAATCCATGCATATACTATTTTTTTATTAATTTTTTTTATTCTTTCGTAACCAAAATCTAATCTCTCTGCGACTCCAGGTCGATTATTATGTACTAAAACGTCTGCATTCTTAATTAGCTGATGCATGATTTTTTTGCCCTTGGAGCTTTTTAAATCGATTGCAATACTTTCTTTACCTGCATTCACTTTTGTTATAGGTATTTCATCTCTATACGATCTAAATGGATCACCAGTAATAGGTTCAATTTTTATTACTCGTGCACCAAGATCAGATAGAATTGAGCTTGCTAAGGGGCCTGCGATGACAGATGCTATTTCAACAATTGTTATGTCACTTAATGGCAGACTTGTAGTGTTTTTCTTTTTTTGTTGTATTGATGTTTTAGATTTAAATTTTTTTAAAGTATTTTTCTTATGTTGATTTATTTCAGGGGGGTTTTTGTAAATTGACTGACTGATTCCAGAAAAATTAGCAATAAATCCTACTTGTTTGAATGAACCGTGATTTGCAGTATTAATCTCAATTACGTTATTATTTGCAATGATATCTTTTTGTGAAAGTGCTTTTTGTGTGCTTAAATATACTTCGTTTGCAATATTGCCATTCTTATTAAATTTTTTTGTCCAATATCTAGCTGTATGTTTTTTTCCAGTATCAATAATTTGCTTTCGTAAATTTTCTTTAATTTTTTGGAATTCCTGATGATGAAATGATTGGTTGCTTTTTTTAATGTCTTCTTCATTTAATTTCATTTCTTTAGCAAAAGCTAAAAATAATCTTTCTACCAAATTTCCTGTTTGTATCCATAACCCATCTTTAGTCAAAAAAGGTTGATAGGATAATGCAGGATTTCGATCAATTGTTCCAAACTCACCATTTGGACCGTAGAGCTTATTATTTTTTTTGGCTAATTGCTCTAAGAAAAGTTCATGAAAATCATATAACATCAATGAGCGCAATAAACTTATTTCAACCATTTGTCCAGCACCAGTTAATTCTTTTTTAATTAATGCTGCGGCAATGCCGGTACATGCATTAAATGCCGCAGCATGACTTGCTACTGGCACAATACTATAAGAAGGCCCTTCTCTATTAACTATTGATGAAAGTGTTTGCATTCTTCCACTAATTGCTGAGATAGTCGCATCGTATCCAGGATAATTTTTATACTTACCTTTATTACCAAAGCCATTAATTGAACAATAAACTAGGTCTTTTTTATATTGAGTTAATTCTGAGTATGTTAAACCTAATTTTTTTTGCTCTTTTGGGCTTCTTGCAATAATGACAATATCAGTGTTGCTCAATAACGCCTGGAGTTCTTTTTTATCTTTTTGATTAGTAAAATCTAACTCTATGCTCTCCTTATTTCTCATCCAAATTGAAGAAGATTCCATTTTACGAAAAGGGTCTCCACCCGGGGGCTCTACAGCAAGCACATTTGCTCCATGATCAGCAAGAATCATGGATGCTAGGCCACCTACTGGCCCAATGCCTAAATCTAAAACATTTAAATTATTGAATATTTTTTTTGACATTTTCTCTCTTGATTCGTAAAAAACAATTTTATGAAAATAACATTTGATTAATATTTATTGTTAATATCTATGATACTGTTTTGATTAAAAAATTTCAGCAATAAAATACTACTTAGGAATGGGAGATAAAATGTCATTAAAATGGGATCATGAAAAAATTCTGTATGAAAAAGATAGTCATGTAGCAATAATTACTAAAAACAGACCCGACAAATTAAATGCCATGGATCAGGAAATGATGGATGCATATTATGAAGCAATTGAGGATGCTGAAAATGATGATGATGTCAGAGTGATTGTAATTACAGGCATTGGCAAGGGATGGCATCCAGGAGCTGATCCTGAAATGTTCCGAAAAGGCACAGCATCAATGAAAAAGGGTAATTTACCTGCTTGGACAAGGCCTCCTGCAAGTAATCCTCAGTTAAATGCTATACGTAATTCTGGAAAAATATTTATAGCAGCAGTGAATGGATATGCTTATGGTGCTGGTTTCGGTGATGCTCTGTGGTGTGATTTACGAATTATTGCACAAAGTGCTAAGCTTGGCCCAGTTTGGGCAAAATTTGCTGCTCCATTAGAAAATGCAACAAGTGCCACTTTAACAACTATTGTTGGTCCAGCTAAAGCGTTAGAGCTTTACTTATTACGGGAACCAATAGAAGCAGATTATGCATTAGAGCTTGGTTTGGCTAATTGGGTTGTTCCAGATGATGAATTAATGGATTTTACCTTGAATATGGCTAAAAAGATTGCTCAAAACTCTCCTTATGCAACTGCATTATCCAAATGGATGATATATAAACAGGCCTCACCAAATGCTGATGAGCATGTGGAGTTGTATAGAATTGCTGAAAGTATTACAAGTTTGACTGAAGATTCTAAAGAAGGCGGCACTGCATTCAGAGAGAGAAGAGATCCAGACTTTAAAGGAATGTAAAGTGACTGACATACTGAAAATTATTTTTGTAGATAATATTCGTGACTTAGGCAGAGCGCTTGAAATACGCGATCAAGTTTTTGTAAAAGGCCAAGGTGTAGACAGCGTTCTTGAAAATGATGGCTTAGATAGTATTCAAGATATTCATAATGGGAATGCTGTTGTAATTCTTGCTTTGTTGGACCAACAGCCAATTGGTACTGCTCGTATGATTATTTCTCGAAGTGAAAAAATTATAGGGAAAGTAGGTCGTGTTTCCATTTTAGAGCAATTCAGAAAAAATGGCTATGGAAACATGTTGATGGAAGTATTACACGATTATGCAAAAAAGAATAATTTTGATAAATTAATTTTACATGCTCAATTAGATGTAGTTCCTTTTTATATTAAATTGGGCTATGCTGAAGAAGGTGCAGATTTTTTAGAAGCTGATATCTGGCATAAAAAAATGTATTTAAAATTTTGATTTTGTTTAGTGAAGGATTTTTATGACTGAAAAAAATAAAAGAGGAATTTCTCTTGCTTATTCAGATCTAGAGGCCAAGCCGCAACTTGCACATGATGCAGAATCAGCGGGCTTTGATTTAATTTGGAATTCTGGAGAAAGCATTCCACTTTTTGGCTCTATCGCAAAAACAACTAATACAACTCCTTTTGGTTCAGGAGTAATACGTGCTTTTGCTCATGATATTAGGGAACTTGCACAGTCAAGTGTTGATCTGCAAAGATTATCTGGCAATCGTTTTATTTTGGGGCTCGGTGGGGGCACTAAAAGGATGAATATTAACCAGCTAGGTAAAGAGTTCGATCATCCTGCAACAAGATTGCGCGAAATGATAAAAGGTTTAAAAATTGCTTGGGCTACTCCATATAATGAAGACATGGATTTTCAGGGTCAATATTATTCTTTAGTCGGCAAAGGGCTTAGAGGAGTAATTTCTGATTCTGGCTTAGCAGGCTTTGGAGGCGAAGCAACCAATACTCCTCCTAAACCTGCATTGATTTATTTAGCAGCAGTGAATAAGGCTATGTTCCGATTAGCTGGAGATCTTTGTGATGGATTATGTGGTCATCCAATAGCTTCAGTACGATTTATTAATGAAGTTGCTTGGCCATCAATAGACGAAGGTCTTAATCGTAGCAACAGAACTAGAGAAGACTTTGATCATAATGCCTGGATCGTAACTGCAATTTCTCCTGATGAAAAACAGGCTGAACGAGAGGCAAAATTGCATATTGCTAGGTTCATGGCAACTCGTAGTTATGGAATTATTTTAGATTCTCAAGGATATTCAGATGTGCGAGAGAAAATTCAAGAAGCTTTTTTTCAAACACCTAATGATGTTGATGCATTAATTAATGCTGTTCCAGATGAAATTGCTCGTGAACATTCAATTTATGGCAATATAGACCAAGTCCGTGAGCAAGCTCAAAAATATGAAGGAGTTGTAAACACATCAACTTTTTATTGTGCATCTGCCTTAATGTCTCATGAACGTATTCATGAGAACATAAAATTCATGATAGAAGCATTTGGGAAAAATTAATTTTTATTCTTTAAATTCGTTTCCAATAGAATTGTTGGAATACAAACGTTGTATGTCTTCATCGTTGTAGCCTAGTTCATCTAGTATTTCGCTATTATGTTCTCCCAATAAACCGGCAGGTCGATCCCATTGCTGTTCATCAGGACTTATGTGCCACAAAAAACCAGACATTAATCTGTTTCCTAAATATTTGTGATCTATGCTCTGCCACCAGTTTCTATAATTTAGTTGTTCACTAGTTAATAATGATGGAGCATCCATAACTGGAGCAAAAATCACATTTTTATTATTAAATAATGATATAAGTTCATCTCGATTACGCGTTTTTGTTTCCTGCGTAATCCAAGCATTAATCTTTTCTCTATGACTTATTCGACCCTGAATAGTTGCCCATTCATGACCTATTTTACTGTATTCTTTTTTTTCAAATAAAATACATAATTCATGCCATTGATGATCGTTTTCTACAGCAATCACAACCCATTCATCTATCTTGTTTGTAGGGAAGCAACCATGAGGCACAAACGATTCATTTTCATTTCCTAATTGTTTTGTTAATCTTTGGTTCCATTGCCAATCTGATAGCATACCAGGTAAATACCATGAAAATGCTTCTAAGTGCGATAGATCTATAAATGTGCCTAATTGTGTTTCTTTTCTTCTGTACATGCATGATATCGTTGCAAATATTACTTCCATTGGAACACTTGCATCGGTTTGAATAGTTCCTAAAATGTCCTCAGTAGATTTATTTTTATTCCCGCGGGCTAATACATGTCCTGATGATGCTTCAACTTGTGAACCGAGAGCTGTATATCCTTTATAAGGTCCATCTACACCCCAAGCAGGCATTGAAATCATACTGATTTTATCATTGATTTTATGGACTTCATCCCAGCTAAATCCTAATTTTTCTATTACTCCTGCAGCATATCCATCAATTAAAATGTCAGCCCATTCTATTAATTCTTTGAATATTTTTTTTCCATCTGAAGCATTTAAATTCAGTGCGATAAATCTTTTATTACGGTTTCCTTGTGTTTGTGGAGCAGTCTTTTCATATGCAGGTCCAGGACCATCAGCAACTCTTGCATCAACTTTGATAGGTCGTGTTAAAGATCTTCTTGGGTAAGATTCTACTTTAATTACATCTGCCCCCAAATCTGCCATTAATGAAATACCAAAGGGTCCCGCAAATACTTCAGCAAAATCAATAATTTTTAAATTAGATAAAATCTGACAGCTTGGTAAATTTAATGATTTATTCTTCTGCATATTTATTTCCAATAATATTTTCTTCATAAAAATTATTGATTTCTTTTTCTTGAAAACCCAGTTCTAATAATATTTCTTCATTGTGTTCACCAACCATTCCTGTTCGATAATCATAAATTGGTTGATCCGGTTGTATTTTCCACAAAAAGCCAGGTAATAATCGCTCGCCTAAATAAGGCATTTCTATAGCTTGAAACCATTCTCGTGATTGCATTTGTAAATTACTGAACATGCCTACCGCATCAACTATAGGACTTGCAATTGCACCATTTTCTTGAATAATACTAACGATTTCATCACTGGTCTTTTCATCAATGATTTTTTGTATAGCAGAATCAACATTTTGACGATCATTGATTCTCTTATTGATTGTACTCCATTGATGCTCTATTTGAATCCATGCAGGTTGCTCTAGAGCATTTGATAGACCCTCCCATTGCAAATCATTTTCAGCAGCAATAACTATCCATTTTTGATCTTTTGTTTTGAATACATTATGAGGAACAATATATTGATCATTGTTACCATTTTTTTCTGGTTCTCTATTATTTAGAGTCCATTCACCAAGTGGTCCTACTAAATGCCATGCAAAAGCTTCTGATTGTGACATGTCAATAAATGAACCTTTTGATGTTTTTTGTCTTTGCATAAGCGCTGTCATAGATGCAAAAACAACTTGTATTGGAGCTGTTGCATCAGTCATGAAATTACCTGGCAAATGTATCATGTCTTTTTCTTTTAATCCACGTACTGCTGCATGTCCAGTAGTTCCTTCTATTCCAGAACCTAAACCGGTATAGCCTTTGTAAGGCCCTTCTACACCCCATGCAGGCATTGAAATCATACTGATTTTATCATTGATTTTATGGACTTC
>CEWO01065569.1_pt1 | contig 14525 bp, 12 predicted proteins | sample 361561 | NCBI WGS metagenome assembly CEWO01 (sample SAMEA2623627, study PRJEB7988) | marine metagenome | isolation source: saline water (ENVO:00002010), including
GCCACACCAGGCTCCTGTTGCAAGTACTAGGTTCTGGCAGTGGAATTCAGATGATTCAGTTCGAATTACATACCCGCCCCTGCTCATGGGTGTAATGGAAATAACATTTTGGTTAGTATTAATTATTGCGCCTGCCACTTCAGCGGCATGTGCAAATGCGCGAGTAGTTTTTACTGGATCAGCCTGGCCGCGCTGTGGTCGGTAAATGTAACCGGGTAATTCACCATTAGCTTCTGGTTCGATTGATCGTGCTTCTCTGGCCGAAAGTAATTCTATTTCGTACCCGTTGTTGCGCTGAGACACAACGTCATCCTGATAGTACTCATATTGCTCGTCGGTGTGGATTGCAGTCAGGGTTCCAGAAAGTCGGAACTCTATGTCATAACCCATATCAATTTGTATGCGTTTAAAAATTTCCACGCTGCCAGCGGTTAGATAGGAAAGAAGATCAGGATTGTTCCCCCAACCAGAACCACCAAGACCTCCCATGTTTTGTCCTGAGGCTTCTGATGCTATTTCGCCACGTTCAATTAAAATCACGTCATGACCTTGCTCGGCCAAATGAAAAGCGGTTGAGGAGCCAGCAATGCCACCTCCAATAATAACGATGTCTGTATCATTGTTATTTTGTGCGGACAGTTTTTGAGGCAACATACTTGTGGCGGCGATTGAGCCTAACCCTGCTAGAACGCGACGTCTGTCTTTATCAATTTGATTCTTTGTCATCTTTAACCCAGAGCATAATCAGTAAATGATCTTACAAAAACAGGGTAATTGGACGTATTAAATTTAGCAACTGTCGTTTCATTGCTTTGGCAGAAAACACGATTCTCAAACTTGGTAAAACTTCATTGACAGGGCGTCCTGCCGGTAAGATATAAAACTATCCAAGGGGTCAGTCTGAGTTACCCTTTCGAGAATAAGCACCTTGATTTGAGATATATCGTTATATAATATATTATATAACGATATAGACTTCGGAATTTCAGTATATATGGTGGTTTTCAATAATTGGCAATTTATAGGGCTAGTTTTATTAACAGGGCTGTCTTTTGTTCGTACATCTATTGATGCTGACGAAGCAACAATTGCTGTAGCTTCTAATTTTTCTGCTGCCGCACAGCAGCTAGCTGCTGATTTCGAAAATAAATCGGGCCATAAAGTAAATCTTGTGTTTGGTTCATCGGGCCGTTTTTATGCACAGATTTCAAATGCAGCACCTTTCGATGTATTTCTATCTGCTGATCAACAAAAGCCATTAGCGCTAGTTGAGAATGGACTGGCTATTAAAGACTCTCTTTTTACTTATGCACGTGGCGCATTGGTTTTATGGTCTGCTGATTCTGAAAAAGTTAATAACAGTGCAGATGTATTACGTTCTAACTCTTTTAATAAGATAGCAATAGCCAATCCTCGGTTAGCGCCTTATGGCATTGCGGCTAATGAAGTAATCGAGCGGTTAGGTCTTAGCAATGATCTCTCGAAAAAAATGGTGTTAGGTGAAAACATTGTACAGACCTATCAGTTTGTTGCGACCGAGAATGCGGAACTTGGGCTAGTAGCGTATTCTCAAGTGTTTTTTACTGGCCAACTTTCAGCGGGTTCTGTTTGGATAGTGCCAGAAGAGCTATATGATCCTATAAGACAAGACGCAGTTCTTTTAAACAGAGGCCAAAGTAATAAAGCCGCTAGCGCTTTTCTAGAATTTGTTAAGAGTCCTGAAGGGGAAACAACTATCCAGTCTTTCGGTTATAAGGCCGGGGAACCTTAGCAAATGTTTAGCGAAGGCGATGTCACTGCAATATTTTTAACCTTACGATTGGCAACAACTGTAACCTTAATTCTGCTTGTTCTTGGAGCACCCTTAGCATGGTGGTTGGCAAGAACCAATTCACGTTTGAAAGGTCCAATTGGTGCATTGGTGGCACTTCCCTTGGTGTTGCCACCAACCGTATTGGGTTTCTATCTACTCTTGACTCTGGGACCGAACGGACCTATCGGTCAAGTGACCCAGTCTTTAGGTTTGGGAACGCTTGCCTTCAGTTATAGTGGTTTGGTCATTGGGTCAGTTCTCTATTCTCTGCCTTTTGTTGTGCAACCTTTACAAAATGCCTTTGAAGCCATTGGGGATCGACCGTTAGAGGTTGCTGCAACTTTGGGTGCGAGTCCAATTGACCGATATTTTTCCATTGCAATTCCTATGGCGAAGCCAGGTTTCTTTACCGCCGCAATATTAGGATTTGCCCATACGGTTGGAGAGTTTGGTGTAGTGTTAATGATAGGTGGCAATATTCCTGGAGAAACGCGGGTGGTTTCTGTGCAGATTTATGACCATGTCGAAGCGCTTGCCTATGATGAAGCAAACCGATTGGCGCTGCTCATGATTGTATTTTCTTTTCTGGTACTTTTGTCAGTGTATGGCTTCCGAAAAAAATCTCAGCGCCAAATTTTGAGTTTTGGTTCCTAAATAAAAGTTTATAGCAACTATAATTATGACGGCTGATAGCAACACAATTAACATCGCTATCCAACACAGGCTTAACAATTCGCGCGCGCAAACATTCTGTCTTGACGTAAATCTGCAACTGCCAGGGAAAGGCATTACAGCGATCTTCGGTGAGTCAGGATCCGGTAAAACTACATTACTGCGTTGCCTGGCGGGCTTAGAAAAAATGCTTAATGGAGAAATACATGTTAAAGGGTTGGTTTGGCAATCGGGCTTGGAAATTAAGCCAGTCCATGAAAGGCGAGTCGGTTATGTGTTTCAAGAATCGAGCTTGTTCCCTCATTTAAACGTCGAACAAAACATTAGCTATGGCGTTAAGCGTTCCCCAGTCATGCTAAGCAAACCTAACTACGAGAAAATCATTGAACTGATGGGACTCTATTCCCTGCTTGAACGATTTCCAGAACAACTTTCTGGAGGAGAGCGCCAGCGGGTAGCTATCGCGAGAGCATTGCTCATCGAACCTGATATTTTGTTGATGGATGAGCCACTAGCATCCCTCGATGGTAGGCGGAAGCAGGAGATCATGCCATATCTAGAATCAATGCATGAGAAATTCGATGTGCCGATTATTTATGTCACTCATTCTATTGATGAGGTTGCTCGACTTGCCGATCATCTAGTTGTTCTGCAAGAAGGGACTGTGATGACAGAAGGCCTACTTGGAGAAGTATTAGCCAATACAGATTTACCTATAAAACTGGGCGAAGACACAGGCGTCGTTTTTGAAGCGAGGGTTGCAGAAAGAGACGATGATTGGAATTTATTGAGGGCAGAATTTTTAGGTGGTGAGCTTTGGGTGCGTGATGGCGGTGACTCTCTCGATCAATCTATACGGATCCGCGTTTTAGCGAGAGATGTAAGCTTGGCTCTCAATGCGCACACTGATACCAGCATAATTAATCGTCTGCGGTGCCGCATCGAGAAAATTCACGAGGATGAAGATAGGGCGATGTTGTTAGTTCGTTTGGTGGTGGGTGAGGTGAAGCTTCTGGCGAGAGTTTCCCGCCGGTCTGCTCATCAGTTAGCAATTAAGATCGGGGATGAAGTTTGGGCTCAAATTAAAGGCGTCGCTATACTTCGTTAATCAGTCTGCCATGAGAATTACACTCGAGGCTTTAAATAACGCACAGGCTTGGTCACCTTTTCTAAGGTTCAGTTCTTTAACACTTGCATTTGTAATTACACTGCAGAGCGTTTTGCCATCACCAAGGTCAATACTAACTTCACTGTTAACACCGCCTTTAATTATTTTACTGATTGATCCCGTTAGTTTATTGCGCGCACTGGTAGCGAGCTCACTGTCCTTGCTTAGAATGATCCACGATGATTTTATTAAAGCAACGGCATGACTGCCTTTTTTAAAGTGCATATTCTTTGCGCTGTTGTTTGTTATATGGGCGACAATCGTTGCAGAATCACTAATACTCAATTCAATTTCTGTATTTACTGCGCCGCGTGTAATTTTAATGATTGGACCGCGAAACTGATTTCTGGCGCTAGTGTGCAATGTCGTACTCCTTAAAAATTTTGCTAAATCGTCCATTGAATGAAGACGAGTACCTAGCCTTTTAACAAACGCGGCATGTTCATCTTGAAGCTCAGTAAAGCCCTGAATAATATCTTGCCCAAATTCGGTTAACTTCGTACCCCCGCCTTTAGCACCACCTGTTGCTCGAATAATCAGAGGGTTCTCGGACATATTATTTAATGCATCAATGCGATCCCAGGCTGTCTTGTAACTTATCCCTACCCGCTTTGCAGCACGAGTGATTGACCCACACTCATTGATAGCAATGAGGAGTTCAATCTGTGAGGTAGTAAAAGACTGTTGATCTTCATTCAGAACAATTAAGCTGCCTTTCAATGATGAGGTTTTTTTAAGTGTCATAGCCAGTTCGACTCAGTGAATAGTGAGGAATTGTAACGCAGCACAGCTATTTCTTATTAATTTTGCAGTAGTATTTGACGCTTCAGCGGGCCAATGGCATAAGTAAGGCTGCATTTCTAAGACTCAGGGCCATAATAATGAATAATAATATCTTGAAAGGCGGGGTAATCGCTGTGTTGCTGCTTGCTGCAGCTAGTATTGGGCTAACTACTGCGCAGCAGAGACCTACTTTAACCGCAGAACAATTAGAACGATTAACAATAAGAGCGGTTCCTGGAAAAGAAGGCTTGTATCTGATGCCAGGTTTTGACGGAAGCCTATCTGGGGGTAATATCGCAATTCTTGTTACCAATGAAGGGGTTATCATTGTTGATAACAAATATTCATACAGTTATGAAGATATTACTAGACAAGTGGGGAGCGTAACTTCCCAGCCGATTCGTTATGTGCTGAATACTCATCATCATTTTGATCACGCTGGAAGTAATGCTTCTTTCATGCCCGACGCCCAAGTTATTGGTCATGAGAACGTTCGGGTAAACATGTTGCGCAACCGTGGTCCTAGTGCCTCACCCGACGGTGCGCCACGCTTAACCTATAGCGACAAGACCAGTGTGCATTTAGGTGGTGCAGAAGTTGAGGCCTACCACTTAGGCTGCGGACACACTAATGGCGACTCGGCAATCCTTTTTCCTGAATTGCGTACTATTCATACGGGTGATCTATTTATTTGGGGGGATCGCTTGGATGGAAGCACGATGGCTCCGTTTATTGATTATGACAATGGTGGATGTGCAAGGGATTGGGTTGCAACTCTTGACCAGGTCCTTGCCTTAGATTTCGATACTGTAATTCCTGGCCATGGTCCATTGCTACGGAAATCTGAAATACGAATTTTCCGTGACAAGTTTGAACAAATGTTGGCGCGTATCCGGGAACTAATGGACAGCGGCGTCAGTCGAGACGATATTGCTGCGGAGTTAGATATTTCCGACTTGAACTGGCCGTTAGCACCAGACGGTGTGCAAGCGATCTATGACGAATTATCACAATAAACATGTATCAGTTAAAGTTGCAGCCTATGCCATTATTCATCTTTTTTCTGTCTGTGTTTTTTGTATTTTCAAGCTCCTTGGCTCAGGAATCTTTAAGGCCCAATGTCCCTGTTGCCATAGTAGGTGGGATGCTGTTGGATGGCTACGAGGCAGAACCTATACACAATTCTGTAATTGTGTTCGAAGACGGGCGAATCACCGCCGTTGGCCAGCGCCATAACACGCCAATACCTGACAATGCAGTCATACTTGATGCTGGTGGCCGAACGGTAATGCCAGGATTAATCGATGCACATATGCACATCGATTTAATCGGTCATGGTGAATATGATGATTACTATGCCTTTCTAAACGAAATGGAACGCCTGCCTGAAGCTATGCCTATCGCCGCAAAACAGATGATGCGTGCAGGGGTAACTAGCGGGCTGGATCTTGGTGCGCCATTTCAGATTCTGGAGTTTAGAGAACGCATACGCAGAGGTGAAATACCTGGGCCACGATTGACGGTGTCAGGCCCATGGATCACGCGCATCGAAATGGCCGGAATACCAGATGCCTACGAAGAAGTTGTAGATTCATCAGAAGAAGCTGCAAGACGAACACGAGAGTTAATTGCTGCCGGTTCCGATGTAATCAAAACTTGGGCCGGGTTAACTGAGGCGGATTATCGTGCAATTGTTAATGCCGCCCACGCAGAGGGTGTTAAGGTCCATGCCCATCTCTATGACCCTGATGCTATTCATGCAGCCCTTAATGCGGGCGTCGATGTGTTTCAGCATGTAGGCTCTGCTCGCAACCCACCTTACGATGAAGCGCTTGTCTCGCAGATTGCACAAAAGAGTATTCCAATTGTACAAACCATTTCGCATCGCATTTGGGTATACCCTGCAACGGTAGAGTTTCCAGAAAGGCTTTATGATCCGGTTTACAAAAAAGACATGCCTGCAGATTTCTACGCAGACTTTATAAAGTCATTCGAAAACTTCCATCGCAACTCCTATTTTAATGATATTGGTCGTGAAACTCGCAATGCTGTGAATTCTGCAAGCCAGTTTATTGATGCAGGTGCCTATATGGGAGTCGGCACTGACGCTGCAAGTCCTCTTAACATGCACACTGAAGCGATGTGGCGAGAAATGTCAGCGTTAGTTGAGAGCGGCATGACCCCGATTCAAGTTATCTCGGCGGCGACCAAAACCAATGCCGAAATTTTGGGGCAGATTGATGAGTTAGGGACCATTGAAGTTGGTAAGCTGGCAGACATTATTATTGTCGACGGCAACCCTTTGCGTAACATCGAAGTTTTAGATTATGTCGACATCGTTATTAAAGACGGAGGAGTATGGTATGCCGAGCGAGCTGCCTACGGCACCGTCACGGAAATTGGTCACGGCTTCTAATTTCTTAGAGTAGCAAGTGACCAATTATAACGGCGATAGGTAAAGAGATAAGTGTCCGCAAAATAAATATCTGTGCCACATTTATAAAACCTAGTGGGATCTTTGATTTTATGATTAACGCCCCCACCTCCGACATGTAAATCAATTGCGTCACCGATACCGTCGCCACGACAAAGCGTGTCAATTCACTGTTTATATTCACCCCCACTAAAGCTGGTAAATACATGTCGGTAAAACCAACTAATATAAGTGGGGCTGCTGCTTGCGCCTCTTCCAACTGGAAGAGGTTAAGAATTGGGGCAATGGGTGCTCCTAACCATGTGAATACAGGTGTGTACTCCGCTAAAATCAATGCGGTTGTGCCTAAACCCATCACGACAGGAATTAACGATAACCAAATCTCTGAAACATTGCGGCCGACACGCTGCACTAACTCTCTTGAGCTAGGTGCGTTGGCGGCACGATCAAGTGCCTGATTTAGTGCAACTGGCAGCAGACGGACGCCCGGTTCATAAGTGCGGCTGCCTTTGGCTGGGTTGCCATCAATAAAATTGTCTGCAATGCGATTTAGCGGCGGCAGCCGCGGTGTGATCAGAGCAGCAATAAATCCGATTCCGATGACAGATAGGTAATAGGGTACAAACAGATGGCCGAGCCCTATGTATTCGATTACTACTAACGAAAAAGATACTGACACGACTGAGAAATTGGTGCAGATGACTGCTGCCTCTCTGGCAGTATAAAAGCCCCGCTCGTATTGTTGTGAGGTAATGAAGACTCCAACAGGGCCGGAGCCCATCCAAGAAGCCATAGCATCGATAGCAGAACGACCAGGTAATCCAAACACGCGATCGAAAATACGACTCAACATCACTCCGACTAATTCCATTAAACCGAAATCTACTAGTAGTGGTAAAAATACTGCGCCGATGCCTAGGTAGGTCATGGTGATCGGAATTAAGTTGCCTAGAGTAGTTCCACTAGTAGCCACACCGGTCAGAAACTCGGGGCCGACTTGAAACAAGTAGGCGACAGCAGCTATTGCGCCAAACATTCGCATCGTAAACCAGAATGGATGTAGCGTGAGGTGATCTGAAAGCCAGTGCAATTTTTTCTTTGCACGTTTGTTGATAGCAAACAGAAAGCTAAAAAGGACAGAGCTGACAATGAAGATTCCAGCTAGCTGCGATAGTTGCAGCTGAAAGTTATTAATGAAAAGATCACCGACATAGGCCATGCCAATCGTAATTTGTCCGTCGATAACAATGGGCGTTAAGAAAAATAAAACACCGATACCTGAAGGAATGAGAAATCGAATCCAGTTTTTTAATCCTGGCTTACTTGAAGAGGCACTCACTAATACTTATTCCTTTTTTGTGTTATCTGCTTATTTTAAAGAGGCAAGACAATCGAGCATTTGTTGCAAGTCGATATCATCACCGATTGAAATACGAAGGTGATTTTCCAGTCCCGGTTGCTTGGCCTGGTCGCGCAATATAATGCCGTGCTCAACCAGATAATCAAAAGCTTTTACGCTGTCTTCAAATTTTACTAATAAAAAATTTGTAACGCTCGGATAAACACGTTCAACACACGAGAGTGCCTTTAGCTTCTTCTCTACCTCTGCCTTACTGAATAGAATGCGGTCTCGCTGCGCTTCCATATAAGACACGCCCGTTTCGCTTAGTGAATTTAAGGCGATTCGAGCACAGGGGTCAGGAATGGGATAAGGAGCAATCAATTTAGCGAGCAGTTGAATAACATCTGAGTTGGCTAATACAAAACCAATGCGTACTGCCGCTAGACTGAATGCCTTAGACAGGGTTCGTAAGACGATCAAGTTAGGAGTAGAAGCAATATCCAAAGCGAAGGAGTCACTGGGTGTAAATTCAATATAGGCTTCATCGACTACAACAAATGCCTCATCTGAATATTTTTTGGCTAGAGCAAGAACGTCCTGCCTACTTAATAAGTTGCCAGTGGGATTATTCGGGTGGCACAGAAATATAATTTTGGGTTGTGCCGTCAATGCACCATAGGCAGGAACGTCGAGTTTAAAGTCGCCTGGAGTTAGTGCGATCTTAGCAATTGAAACCTGATGAGCTTCCGCAATGAAGTCGTACATTGCATAAGTTGGGGTATTAATTGCGATACTGTCTTTGTTTGGTTCGCAGAAGGCGCGTATCAGTAAATCGATGCCCTCGTCAGCACCACGGGTGGTGAGTACACAGTCACTGGGTGTTCCCGAATAGAGACCATATTTGGTAGTTAAATCGCCCGGTAAGAAATCAGGATAGCGTTGCCAACTTTCCTGTTTTGGCATTTGATAGGCAGGATAGGGCGACTCATTAGCATTAAGATAATTATTGCCGATTCCGCCAATTCGGCGGGCCGATTGATAGGCAACCAATTTCTTGATTTGAGGAGCTGCCAGTTTGTTTGCTAAACCCATGGTAATTCTAGTTCTCCGCTTTCTCTTTTGTGTGATTCTTTTGTCGTTCCGCTCAGACAGCAGGGTAAGCATAAAAGCTTGAGCGCCCTATAGCCATCTTCAATTAAGTTTATATTGCAAGATCTTAAACAAATTCAGAGTGTTGTCCCTAAAAATGTGTTTTAAATATTATAATTAGGGTTGATCACAGCAATAAAGAAAAGGGTTTAATCCAGTTTCTAGTAATGTCTAATAAGAGATGTAGGATTTTATGCAGATTATCAGGCATGGTAACTGAAATTTTGCACCCTGTTTCAATATTTGATTAAGGCAAACCCTTTGTCGGAACAGGTCGCATTTTCCGAGTAAGAAGTGGTTTAATTGGCGATCGAATAGGATCGGGTCACTATGTTTAAGAAAATATCGTTAACAAGATTTTTAATAAGTCTCTCTGCAACGTTCTTTTTAATTGGGTTCGGTGCCCATAGCAAGAACAATACTGCTGCCCAGGAGGCGACTCAACCCTTAGCTTTAAATTTAGATAAGGTAGAGTGGGGGCCTCCGGGCGGCGGTAACGGTTCGCCAGTTGGAGTGCGCACTGCGCGCCAGGGAATCGATCCAGAGACCGGCGGCATCACTTACTATGCTATGTTTCCAGCGGGCTCTCATTTTGATACCCATTGGCACACTTATGACGAACATGTAGTGGTGGTAAAAGGCGAGGTCACCATTGTGCTGGGTGATGAAGCGACTGACCTAACAGTAGGGAGTTATGTCGTGATTCCGGGCAAACTTAATCATTCTTGGGATGTGCCAGCAGGCGGCAGTGAAGCTGTTATCGTTGTCCGGCGAGTGGGTCCGGCGGACTTTCATTTCGTTCAAGAGTAGCGCGTTCTAAAGCTTTACTTTTTACTATTTCGGAACACCTCTTAATAAACATTATCAGATTCTGTCAAATTACAATTTGTTGCAAACAATCAATGGTTTACGCCGCTCCAGTCTGCCCTATGGCGGATTTGCGGTGGACTTTAGAGGTGAGGGCTTTTATGCTTTCACCCAGGATAATTTTTAGAAATACTGGGGATTCAGAGAATGAATACCATATTCACCAAGATTGAAAAACAGACATCAATATTAACGCTGGGTTTGGCCCTAGCTGCTGTCATTTCGACGCCAGCTTTGGCGCAATCTGGCAGCCTACGCAGCGAGTTTCCAGAGTTGGCCAATCTTTACAATGCCTTCGACGTTACTCAAGCAGGCATCTACGATGCTATCGCCGATATTAATAGCAACCCTGCTTCGCAAGATGGGCGCATGGAACTTAAGATGCATCTCGATATGATGGCGGAAATGAGCGGTGGTGGTCACGGTGGTCACGGCGGTATGTCGATGGAAATGGACATGGACGGACACTTCGGTGAATTAGAAACTGAAGCTCGCATTTCACTAGGAGAAACTGTGCGTGGTTCACATTCGGACAATGCAGCAGGTGAAGCCTTTGCTAACTCAGAGGCGCTAACGACCCATGCTGCCATGGTATTGGCCCATGGTCGTAATTTTGAGAGCACGCTGTGGAATGTCTTCGCTGATGAATCCACAACAATTTACCAGAAGCGCATGGCTATCGATGAAGCCGTTCAAGATTACTTAACTAGTGATGCTAGGCATGCTGTGTCTATTTTGCCTAAAGAGTCGGAGCTTTATCTTGAGCACCCTTATGCCGATGCCTTCAGAATGGGTTATCCCAAACTAAGTGGCTTGTTGTATTCCAACCAATGGTTACAACTTGCGTCTTTAGAGGCGATTATCATTGCTCAGGTTGATCCGCAGTTTGCTGGTCGGGTACCTCTAACCCTTGAACGCTATTGGAATAAGGTTGGCTCCGATACTGGTATGACAATGTTTCCGGCACCTTCAGAAATGCCGAGTGTTCCAGCTATTTCTCCGCAGCTTTACAGCCAATCTCCTCAAGCAGCGGTTATTATAGATAACTTGAATATGTTGGAGTCAGCATTGGCTGATGTGGTTGCTTATCCAAACTTGCAAAATCGTGACGTAGTGATTGATCAAGTGGTCGAGCAATACACTTCTGAAGACATGTATGTTGCAGAAACTATGGACTATTTATTGAATGCCCTACGCGGTGGAATTTTCAATCAAGGTGGTCCGGCGATCGGTGATTTATCTCGTTCAGAACGGAATCGAACTCGTGATGCGATGGGCATGAATCATACGATGATTATGTCGGCACCGAACTAAACTCAAAGTATGCGTTAACCTGCGCATTTAGAATTTTAGCAGTCCAATAAAAACGGTCACCTAGGTGACCGTTTTTATTGTGGGGATATTATTTTTGAAATAGAAGTGACAGGAAAATAAGATAAGCTGTCAGTTATGAATTCTGATTGGTTTTACAATCTCAACTAAAATCTGTTGCTAAAATTTCTTATGAACAAAACTGTATTCATAGGGAGTTTTCTTCCATCAAATTTACAGCGTGGTCACAGGCTCTTGCAGTGAAAGCCATGTAGGAGATCGAAGGGTTCTGGCAAGCAGCAGATGTCATAAACGAGCCATCGGTAACGAATAAATTCGGAACGTCATGAGCCTGGCACCAACGATTTAATACTGAGTTGCTGGGGTCATCGCCCATCCGAGCGCTGCCCATTTCATGAATTCGATTACCTGGTACGGTTAGATTGACTGGATTGGAATTAATGTCCGTACATCCCGCTGCTTCTAACATAGCAACAGCATCTTTCCGTGCTTCTTCTAACATGGTGTGCTCGTTCTCACCGTAACTGACATCGAATAGTGCTTGAGGATTACCCCATTTGTCAGTTTTATTCGGATGTAAGGTCACTCGGTTATTAGGATTAGGCAGCTGCTCCCCGAAGGCACCTATTGATATACGCCAGGGCCCGGGCGACTTATGCGATTCTTTAAAGTCACGTCCAATGCCAGCGATCTGCCCACCAGCGTTTCCTATAGGTGATGCTCCTCCCTGATAGCCAAAGCCTCGGGTAAAAGGTTTGTTTTGTTCCGTGATATTGGCATAGCGTGGAATATAAATTCCACCAGAAGGACGGCGGCCAAAGACTTTCTTGTTTTCGAAACCGTTAATAATACCATTGGCTCCAGCACCGCTAATGTGATCCATAAGGTTTCGGCCAACCTGATCTGAGCTATTAGCTAAACCATTAGGGAATGTTGCTGACTTCGATTGCATTAATATCATTGCCGAAGCAATAGCTGAGGCATTTAAAAAAACCAAGGTAGAAGTATAAGTTCGATTTTCGTTGGTTTCGACATCGATGATGCGAACACCAGAGATGCGATTTGTTGTGGCGTCATACTCTAATGATTGGACCGCAGCATTGTGGACTATAGTCATATTACCGGTGCGTTCCGCCGCCGGCAGTGTTGCATTCAATGAAGAGAAGTAGGCCTTAAATGAACAACCGAAATGGCAACGGTTGCGAGATTGGCAATTAGATCTGCCCAGCGAGCGTTGTTCATCGGTCGCACTTGTTAGATGCGCTATCCTAGCTTGAATAATGTTTCTTCCTGGAAATGTTGATTCCACCTTCGATTTGAAAAAGTTTTCTGCGTCCGTGAGTTCAAAGCCTGGTTGATAAACACCGTCTGGGAGCTGTTCAAGACCATCTCTGTTTCCAGCAATGCCTGCAAATTCCTCGACGTAGTCATACCAGGGCTTGATTTCGTCGTAGCGCACGGGCCAGTCGATAGCCACGCCTTCATTTTTATTTGCAGTAAAATCTTGGGGTCCCATTCGATAAGACTGCCGACTCCATGTAATCGAACGCCCTCCAGTGTGGTAACCCCTTAGCCAATCGTATTGAGTACCTTCTACTGTTTCATAAGGATGTTCATCATCCCTTACCCAAAAATGTTTATTCGATTCTTTAACAGCGTAAGACACACCTGGATATTGTTTGAAGTAGCGTTCTTTAATTTCTTCTTGTGAAATTCGATCGAGGTTTTTTTCTTGCCAAGGAGGTAACTGATCAACGTAGTCCCGCTCTGGTTTGATTTCAGGGCCACGCTCAAGCACAAGCACCTTTAAACCTCGCTCGCACAATTCCTTTGCGCTCCAGCCACCGCTCATGCCAGAACCAACTACGATTGCATCAAAATCTGTCAAAACTGCTCTCCTTTCTTTTGTTCAATATGGCCATTAAATACGAGTGCTATCCGCCTACTTAAATTTCTACGCTGGGATCCCAGCGACCGGGAATTGCAACCCATTTTTGTTCCTGCAATGCACCTTCTTCAGAAGCAAAGTAAGCTTGGGTAATTAGCCCTTTTAGAGCGCGGTATTCATTGTGCTGCCGTGGTTGGTTTTCAAAGGCTCGAGTATCCAATTCGGACAAGCGACTTTCAGCTGTTATGTAATCTACAGAGGCAAAATCTTGGCCCAATTCAGAGTTTAGTTGTCTAAGATTATTATGTTGCTCGCGCTTAGTATCAGTATCAGCCCATTCTGCCAAAAGGGCATCGAGGAAGCCTGGTACATTCACATCTAGCGCTCCAGGGGTTTCGGTTCGCGGGATAACTAGATCGCTTACTCTGGACACTAAAGCGAGTTCATCAGAGCTATAAAATTCTAGCCCATCGGCACTGGATGGATTCACCCGAACCACTCCCTTGCAAGCAGCGAGTAAGGAAGCCCCTCCAATGGATACAATCATGCCCTGCAAAACTTCACGGCGGGTCTTCATAATAGGTTTTTCTCACTTTGTAATTAAATCTACTGGTAAGGATATGAAAATTTGAGGGCTTAAGATACAGAAAATATATAAAACAAAAGCTAACTAGTGAATATCAGACACCTCTATAGTGCTAACTCACCTGAGGGCAATAGTGATGCGATTGGCACTTGGCCTTGTCCGCAGGAAAAACATCGCCTAGTGTTTAACTCGTAATAAGTAGGTTCGCTGCACAATTAAAAAAGGTCAGATGGCTTTGAGTCATCTGACCTTTCGTTTTCTAGACATTTTTTCTTTGAAAAACCTGCTCGCTCAGTGCAGCGGGCGTTGCTGTAAGGTTTGCAGTAAAACCCTCAGTCTTGACCAGCTATCGATCTATCTTCGCGCTCTTTTCTTTCAGCTACGAGCTTCTCATAACCCTCGTCATCAAGATGAGTGATAGCCAGCCACGCGTGAGTCATTTCATCACCAGTACGTGACCCACCGACTACCCACTGATCAGGATCTGGGTT
>CEWO01194930.1_pt1 | contig 14510 bp, 13 predicted proteins | sample 361561 | NCBI WGS metagenome assembly CEWO01 (sample SAMEA2623627, study PRJEB7988) | marine metagenome | isolation source: saline water (ENVO:00002010), including
AAATTATTGCAAATGATATTGGCTTAGGACCTACATCTATAATATGTAGTTTGTTACATGATGTTGTTGAAGATACAAGCTTAACAATTAAAGACATCGAAGCAAATTTTGGGAGTGAAATAAGTATAATAATAAATGGATTAACTAAAATCTCTGGTGTAGTTGATGCCGACGTATCCTTGCAAGCAGAAAATTTTAGAAAAATGATTCTAACAATTTCGAACGACATTAGAGTAGTATTAATAAAAATTGCAGATCGACTAGATAATATGCGAACATTGCAATACCTAAAACCAGAAAAACAAGCTCGAATTGCATCTGAAACACTTTATTTGTACGCTCCTCTTGCTCATAGGTTAGGACTTTATTCAATTAAAACTGAACTGGAAGACTTAAGTCTGAAATATACAGAATCAGATGTATATTTTAATATTTCTCAAAAGCTTAACGAAACAAAAGATAACAGAGAAAAGTATATAAAAAAATTTACCAAACCAATAAAAGATCGATTGAAATCTGAAGGCATTACATGCTCAATCAAAGGAAGGCCTAAATCTATTTTTTCAATTAGAAAAAAAATGATTAAAAAGCAAATTGAGTTTGAAGAAGTATTTGACAAGTTTGCTATAAGAATAATTATTGATTGTAAAGAAGATAAAGAAAAAGAACTATGCTGGAAGGTATATTCAATTGTTACGGATTTTTATAAGCCAAACCCTGATAGACTAAGAGATTGGATATCCAATGAAAAAATAAATGGATATGAATCTCTTCACACAACTGTTATGGGAATGGATGGTAGCTGGGTAGAAGTACAAATAAGAAGTCTAAGAATGGATGAAATTGCTGAAAAAGGTTATGCAGCTCATTGGCGCTATAAAGAAAACAACCTAAAAAGTTCAAAAATTCAAAAAAACCTTGATAATTGGATCAATAGAGTTAGAGACACACTAGAATACGACAAGAAAAATGCTATTGAGTTTGTAGATGACTTTAAATTAAATTTATTTTCGGAAGAAATATTTGTTTTTTCACCTACAGGAGATTTAGTCACATTACCAACTGGAGCCACTTCACTAGATTTTGCATTTCAAATACACACGGACTTGGGTAAAAGTTGTCTTGGAACAAAGGTAAATGGAAAACTTGTTCCTCTAAGTCACAAACTTAAAAGTGGCGATCAAATTGAAATAATTAGTTCGAGAAAACAAACCCCAAAAGAAAATTGGCTAGACTTTGTCATAACATCTAAAGCAAGAAATAAAATAAAAAACTCTCTAAAACAAGGAAGAAAATCTATTGCTCAAGATGGGAAAGAAACACTCATCAGAAAACTAAAACATTTAAAAATTAAATTTACAGAGTCAACAGTAAATGAATTACAAATTTACTTTGAATTAAATGATAGCTTAGAACTTTTTTACAGGGTAGGAATTGGAAAAATAACTAACGAGCAATTAAAAGAGTTTAAGAGAAACAGGGATAGTTGGTACGATTTTATTAAATCTAAATTTATTAAAAAACAAAAAATAGAACTACCAATATCAAATAAAGAAAAGACTAAACTATTAGTTTTTGGTGAAGAAGAAGAAGTATTGGACTATAAAATTGCAACATGTTGCCAGCCAATATCAGGAGATAAAGTCTTTGGATTTGTAACTATAAAAGATGGTATAAAAATACATTCTATTTTATGTCCAAATGCAATAAGATTAAGAACTAGTTTCTCTTATAGAATACTTAACTGTAAATGGAAAAGTGCAAACAATATAGAATTTGATGCTTTAATTGAAATAAAAGGGATTGACTCAGTTGGACTAGTCAATAAAATAACCAATATTATTTCAAGTCACATGAATGTCAATATGAAATTGCTTAATTTTAATACAAATGATGGTTTATTTTATGGAAAAATCACGTTATTAGTAAAGAATAATAAACATCTGGAAAAAGTAACTAAACAAATACAAAAAATTGAGGGTGTTGAACAGGTTAACAGAATTAATGAATAAATATACTTGCACATAGCATGAAACAGAAAGAATTATTAAATAAATATCTTTTAGAAAATAACTTGCGTCAAACACCAGAACGATATATTATACTAAAGCATATATATAAAATTTCTAAACATTTTGAAATTGATTTTTTATTTAATCGTATCAATAAAAAAGATAAAATAAGTAAAGCTACTATCTATAACAATCTTGAGGTTTTATCTAAAGCAGGCTTGATTAAAAAAATTAGTTTCAATAATAATAAAATTTTATACGAAAAATCACTAAATAAAAATCAACATGACCATTTAATATGTAATGCATGTGGTGAAATTATAGAATTTTGCGATCCTAGGATCAAAAATATACTCGATGGTGTTCAGAAAATGACTAACTTTCAAGTTCAAAGCCATGAATTAAATATATATGGTGTATGTCAAAATAAAAAATGTAATAAATGAAAGTAGATGTTTTATTAGGTTTGCAATGGGGCGACGAAGGAAAAGGAAAAATTGTTGATTTTATTAGCAATAAATATGATATAATTGCACGTTTTCAAGGTGGACCTAATGCAGGACACACTATCAAATTTAATCAACAAAAATATGTTTTGCACACTATTCCATCTGGTATTTTTAATGAAAATGTCAACAATATTATTGGGAATGGTGTAGTAATTGATCCAGTAACATTATGTGCGGAGTTGGATATGCTAGACAAGATGCAAATTAATTACAAAAAAAACTTATTTATATCAAGGAAAGCTCATCTGATTATCCCTACTCATAAACACTTAGATGCAGCCTCTGAAATTGCTAAGGGGAAAGATAAAATTGGTTCTACCTTAAGAGGTATAACACCAACTTACATGGACAAAACTGGCAGAAACGGACTACGTATCGGTGATTGTGAATTACAAAGTTTTGATAAAAAACTTCAAAATCTCACAAAAAAACATCTACATATTCTCAAGCATTACAACTATAAAGCTGATTTAACCAAGCAAATAGATGTATGGTTCAAGGCGATAGATCGAATTAAGTCCATTCCCTTTATTAATAGTGAGTATGTTTTTCATGACGCACTATCTAAAAATAAAAATATTTTAGCTGAGGGTGCACAAGGCACATTACTAGATCTTGATTTTGGGACTTATCCATTTGTTACATCTTCTAACACAATAGCCTCAGGAGCATGTAATGGTTTAGGAATAGCTCCTAACTCAATAAAAGAAGTTATTGGTATTTTTAAAGCTTATTGCACAAGAGTTGGCTCAGGTCCATTTCCAACTGAACTAAAAGATAAAACAGGGGGTAAAATGGCAAAAAAAGGCAATGAGTTTGGATCGACTACTGGAAGAGCAAGAAGATGTGGATGGATTGACCTGCCAGCACTAAAATATGCAATCAATATAAATGGAGTAACCCAGCTAAGCATGATGAAATCTGATGTTTTAAGTGGGTTTAAGACTATTAAAGTATGCACAAGTTATAATTACAAAGGGGCGGAAATTAACTATTTACCATATGATTTAGATGATGAATTAATTACACCTAACTACACTGAAATTGAAGGCTGGGATGAGGACATATCTTGCATGACATCTATGAATACAATGCCTAAGGCATTCCTTAAATACATTGATTTTTTAGAAAAAGAATTAAATAAACCTATTTCAATTATTTCAGTGGGGCCAGATCGGTCTCAAACAATTTTTAAATAAATAGATATTAGTATCCAAGCTATCTATAAACATATTATATTTTTATTTTTTACTTCACAATATATTTTTTGTCAAAATCCTATTAACGTAGTGCAATCAAATCAATTAGATCAAATTATTGTCAATGACACAACTTGGCAAAAATTTGCAGGAAATGTTATAATTGAACACTTAGATTTTAAAATTAAATCTGACACTATTATTATTGATGAATTTAAAACTCTTATCAAAGGTTGGGGGAATACTGAAATCACTAATGACTCTATAAGTTGTAAAAGTGACTCAATTAATATTAAAAAATTACAAGATCACATTGTGTTTTATAATAATACCATACTAAAAACAAATGGTATGACAATTTATAGCAATCAAATTACATATGATTATAAAAATAAAAAACTAAATTACTACAGTGGAGGCACTATTAAATCTAAAAATCAAAATATTGAGAGTCAAGTTTTTTTGTATAATATAGAGTCAAAAGAATCTAGTTTTTCTAAAAACATAAATTTAAAGACTCAAGACTTTGTAATACAAACAGATACAATGCACGAATATAATGATACTATTACTTTTATTGGAATGACCAATATCAAAAACAGTGAATTAGATATTTATTGTAACAAAGGTTTATTAAAAAAATCCAATACTTTAATTCTTGATAATGGAGTAAAAGTTCATGTTAAAAATGAAATTATCCAAGCTAAAAAATTAATTAGAGACATAAAAAAAGACACAAATCACTTTACAGAGGATGTGAAAATAATAACTGAGGATAGCACGCATGTTTTTGGTAATGAACTTACTCAACTTGATGATGTATCGACTATTACAAAAAATTGTAAAATAAAGTTATTAAATAATACAGATTCAATTATTGTTACAGGAGATAGTATCCTAATCAATAACCAGGATAACACAATTCAAATAAATTCAAATGTCATTATAAATGGTCAAGATCTTCATGGAAGTTGCGAAATAATGACATTTGAATCTAATTATACAGAAATAAATATGTTGACTAGGCCAGTTTTATTTTTTAATCAGACTCAGTTAACTGGGGAAATAATCACATTATTTAAACAAAACAATCAATTAGATAGTATTTATATACCAAAGAACCCATTCATAAGGTCTCCTAATGATTCTCTTAGTTATGATAATCAAATAAAAGGAAATTTTCTTGAGGGAAAGTTGAAGGAAAAATCCATAGATTTTCTTGAATTTAATGGAAACAGTAAAATGAAATACTTTGACAAAAATATAGAAAACAAATCTGTTCTTGGAATTAATAATATTGAGGCAGGAAAAATTAAAATACTATTTGATAATAGTAATAATATAAAAAGTATGCTATGTGTAAATCAAGTCGAATCTAATCATATAGAATTAGACACAACTAAAAACACAATGCAAAAAGTTAAAGAAATAACAGAGTTAGATGGCTATCAAATTTATTCAATTAAAGTATTGAAAAATTAAATATTTATTCTCTTTTTAACAGATAACAACAGGTTAAGGAAAGTTAATTATTAAAAAAAGATATAATAAAGTCTTTAAAAAAGTGCCTGATTTATAATTTTTTAATATATATTTGCCCTGTTAACTAATTATTAATAATTATTATATTATGAAAAAATTTATTTTAATGTTTGCGACTTTATGTTTTATAACATTCTCAGCAAACGCACAAACAAAGAAAGGAACTGTACTTTTAGGTGCAGGGAGCCAATTTTCTGAAACTTCTTGGACAGAGTGGATGATTAGTCCAAAAATTGGATACTTCATTCAAGATGGTTTAGCAATTGGTGCTATGATTCATTTCGACAGTGACGATCAATATGTACCTGCATTTGCTGGTGATTATGTAATCGTTAATGGACAACCTACTGTCGTTGGAGCTCACGGAGACTACACTCTTACAGATAATACTAGAGAGTTTGGTGTTTTTGCAAGATATTATGCTGCAAGAAATTTATTCGTTGAGATGTCTTTAAGTAGTATGACTATGGAAGATGATTCATGGGGTCCTGTTACATATTTTAATGTTGGCCAAAATCAGTGGATAACCGAAGATATGGTGACTCAAACAAGAATGTCTACTTCTAATGTAAGATTAGGAATGGGTTATACTCTAGTTTGGAGAGAGCACTTTGCTATTGAGCCATTTGTTCACTTAGACTTAGTTGTTGATGGTGAGATGGTTATGGATGGTCAAGGAACAGTTCAAAATGTTGAAACTATTGATTTATCAGGTTCTGAATTCATCGGTGGTGTTAACTTTAGCTTATTCTTTTAAGAAACTCTTAATTGAATGTTCAAAATCAAAAGGGCTCTTAGTGAGCCCTTTTTTTTTTACTTCTCCTTACAATATAATTTTTTCCAATTATCGATTGGAATTATCCAAGACTGATCACTAGTAGTTATATTAATATTAAACACAAAAATATTATTGTATTTATTAGATGTTTTTATTTGTTTAATAAAATTCGAATAAGGCAAAAATTTCACATCTATTCTATCGATTTCTAGAATTGACTTCTTTTCAATTTCCATATTGCAGAAAGGTATCTGCAATCTATTTAATAGATCAATACCTAAATCTAACGCTATTTTCTTAATTTCTCTTGTTAATGCGTCAATTCCGCATCCAGAAATACTAAGACTATTAGTTGAGATAATAATAAAATGAGAATTTAATATAACTAAATCAGGAAATATTTTTTTTTGATGAGAATACCAAGTCGGGAAAAATACATTATTAAAATGATTTTTAATATATTCAATATGATTAATATCTAACTTATTAATTGATTGAAATACAAATACCCTACTGATATTTTGTTTTGATAGGAATGCAACAAGCTTCATATTATAATTTTTCAGACTTCACAATTATTTCTGCTATATCAACAACATCTGCAGCTCCTTCATTTAAATTTTTAACTCCATCAGTTAACATCGTATTACAGAAAGGACAACCTGTAGCTATTAAATCTACATTTGTTCTTAAAGCCTCTTCTGTTCGAAGGATATTAATGTCTTTTGAGCCTTTTTCGGGCTCTTTAAACATTTGAGCACCACCAGCTCCGCAACAAAGAGATCTTTCTTTAGATCGCTTCATTTCAATTAAATCTAAACCAATGATTTTAAGGAGCTTACGAGGTGTATTAAAAACACCATTTCCTCTTCCTAAATAACAAGGGTCGTGATATGTGATTTTTGTTCCTTTTAAATTTCCTGAAAGAACAAGTCGTTTATTATGAATTAATTCATAAATAAATTGTGTATGATGCAGAACGTCATAATTCCCGCCTAATCCACTATATTCATTTTTAATAGTATTAAAATCATGGGGACAAGTAGTAACAATACGCTTTACTTGATATGAATTTAAAATTTCAATATTCATCAATGCCTGCATTTGAAATAAAAATTCATTACCAGCTCTCTTAGCAATATCTCCACTCGCAGATTCTTCAACACCCAAAACACCAAATTGAACATTGGCTTTGTGCATAATTTTCACAAATGATCTAGTAATTTTTTTGGCCCTATCATCAAAACTACCAGCAGATCCAACCCAAAATAAAATTTCTGGACTCGCACCTTCAGCCAACCATTCTGCCATTGTTTTAACCTGTAAACTCATATCACTTAAAAACTTGAATTTTTACATTTTTTTCAACCAAATCTGTAAATTTGCCATCATACCTTGTTGCTCGAACCATATGATTATCAATCCAATGATAATTCCCCCCTCTTGGTTTGCCCATTAATAATCCATGGTATTTAAACCCATGACGCTTCAACCACGCTTCTGTCACAACTCGATGAACCTCAATTCTAGATGTAAAAAAAGTTATTATATGACCTTGGTCATACCATTTATTCAAGGTAATTAAAGCTTCAGGGTAAACAGTAGCCGTAGACATTCTATCAGGCTGTTCATTTGGTATATCATCACAAATCGTACCATCAATATCTATCAGATAATTTTTAGTGTCATTTGGTAACACTGGACTAATGTATTCACCTTTTATTTTTTTTTGAATTAATGTATTTTTTTTATTCATCATCTTTCCAATTTAATCGATCCGAAGCAGAAAATTGCCACGGAGCACCATTATTCTCTATGTTTGAAAAAACAGTATTTAATTCTGAGGGAGCCGAGGACTCTTCCATTACAGAATAACGCCTTAAATCCATAATAATAGACAAAGGATCTATACTTAAAGGACAAGCTTCTACACAAGCATTACATGATGTACAAGCCCATAATTCTTCTGGGGAAATAAAATCACTTAACAATGTCTTATTATCACTGAATTTGGGTCCATTTTTATCAACCCCCTTTCCTAACTCCTCAATTCTATCACGAACATCCATCATGATTTTTCTAGGAGATAATTTTTTACCTGTCATATTTGCGGGGCATTCAGAAGAACAACGACCACACTCTGTACAAGAATATGCATTTAATAATTGAACCCATGTTAAGTCCCTTGCATCTTTCGCACCAAACATTTCAGGATTCGAATTATCATCAGTTTGCGCAAACGGGTCGGCATTAGGATCTAGCATCATTTTAACTTCTTTTGTTACAGAATCCATGTTTTTAAATTGTCCTTTAGGATTTAAATTAGAATAATATACGTTTGGAAAAGCCAATAATATATGTAGATGTTTAGAGATTACTAAGTAATTTAAAAAACATAATATCCCAATAATATGGAACCACCAACAAAATCGCTCAACAAAAATCAAAGATGAAGTAGAAAGGTCAAGTAAAATTGGAGCAATCAAACTACTAATTGGAAAACTTCCAACAGAATGATAATAATTAGGAAGTTTATCTTGTAAGATTAAATCCGCTGCATCCATAAAAAGAAACGCAGACATGAGTAAAATTTCAAAAATTAAAATTAAGTTTGCATCTGATTTCGGCCAACCTTTCATCTCTGGACTTGAAAATCTTTTAATTCTTAACATATTTCTTCTAATTAAAAAAATAACACAAGCTATTAAAACTAAAAAGGCTAAAATTTCAAAAGTGGCAATTAAAAAATCATAGAATGGTCCAAGAAACGACAAAACACGATGTGTTCCAAATAAACCATCAATGATAATTTCAATAACTTCTATATTAATAATTACAAACCCAACGTAAACTATTAAATGCAATAACGCAACCAGTGGCTTTTTAAACATTTTAGACTGTCCAAATGCAATAAAAAACACTCTTTTCCATCTTTCTTTTTTGTTAGGAAAATTTTGATCACTTTTACCTAGATTAATATTGCGAATAATTTTATTGATATTTCTATAAAAAAGAAAGATGCTAGATGATAAAAGGATAAAGAAAATCAAACTACTTGTTGAAAACATATATACATTCTTTATTTATCCTTACCCCATAATGAGATATTAACATATTTTTTTGGATTTAACTTAATATCATTTATTAGTTGTTCAAGACTTTGAATGGCACTTGAAAAATCATTATATAATGAATCATTATTTAATAATTTTCCAAAACTACCCTCTTCTTTATTTATTTGTACAATTAGATTATCGAGTTCCTTTGAAATATTTGTCATCTGATTAGAGAAAGTAACTAAGTCAATTTTACTCAATTGATCGCTCAAATCAGATATATTAACAATAGTATTATTGATATTAGACGCCTGCTTTTCTATTACCTCTGAAATAGCCTCTACATTATCAATACTATTAGCCACTTTTTCTTCATTATGTAATAAAATACGATTAGCAGTATTTGATAAATCTTCAACTTCTTTCAAAACTTTGTTAAACGATATAATTAATTGATCTAACCCCACCTTTACAGACCCAAATTGTTCACTCATTTCACTAGTCAAACCAGTAGCAAGTGTACCTTTTAATGTATCACCGTTTGTTGCTATTGTACCTTTATTTGATATTTTTAATTGCAAAGACTTAGAACCCATAATATCTGAATCATAAATTTCTAATGTAGATTGTTCTGTAAATTCAATCTGCTCTTCTAGCGCAATTTCAACAATTAAATAAGCTTGATTCTCTGAATGTAAAGTAATATTAGACACCTGCCCTATTTTAAAGCCATTAACAGTAACTGGTCTAGAAATAGTTAATCCATTAACGTTATCATATATTGCATAAAAAAACCTTTTATCTGAGAACACATTCTCACCTTTCAAAAAACTAACACCCCAATACAAAACGACTATTAATATAGTTGTAAATAATCCTATAAATAATTCTGTTGATTTTTTCAAAATTCTCAATAATTAAACGCTAAAATATACGCAATTTACTTTAAAATTGATAATGCATTTGATAAAGACATTTTTTTTCCATCTAATATTGCGATTGTAAAACAATCTTGAAAACCATAATTAATTAATTTTTTCTTTAAAAGTGAAACTTCTTTCAATGTCTCTACTTTACCATATGAATACCTATAAGTATTATTATCATAAAACTCGGAAACTAAACTCAATTCATCAATTTGCAAGTCCTCAAGATTAACTTGAGATTTTGAAGATAAAAATTGAACACTAAAAAATAATTGTTCCTCGCTATTGTCAGTTTCTTTTTTATGATTATCTAAAATAACACTTTCCATCTCAATTTTATATTCTTTAATTGCTCTAAAAATTGCAGATGCCATATATATTTTGCCTTGTTCAGAATTTAAAAAATCCTCTTCTGTCTTATTAGTTAAAAAACCTAATTCAATTAATACACTTGGCATCGTAGCCCTACTTAAAACAAGAAAACCAGCTTGTTTCACACCCCTATCTTTACGATTAACACGATTTTTAAACTGATGTTGAATCCTAGAAGCAATCAATAAACTATGAGATAAATAAGTTGACTGATACATAGATAATGCAATATAAGATTCTGGTTCTGAAGGATTAAAACCTTCGTAGTCAAATTGATAATCATTCTCCATTAAAATTGATGAATTTTCTCTAATAGCTACATTTAAATTACTTTCAGTTTTATGCATACCCATCACATAAGTTGAGGAACCATAAACTTTCTGATCACGAAACGCATCACAATGAATAGATATAAAAAGATCTGCCTTCTGTGTATTAGCAATTTTTGTTCTTTCTGATAGTTTAATAAATTTATCTGAATCACGTGTATAAATAACTTCAATATCATCAAATTCAGACTCTAAATACTTACCGAGCTTAATAGCAACGTCTAACACAACATCTTTTTCCGCTTGTTTATAACGACCTGTTCCTAAAGTTCCGGGATCTTTACCTCCATGACCAGGATCAATAACTATCTTTTTAACACCTAAATTTGTGCTTTGTGCATTTAAAAAACAAAAAGAATGAACAATAAAAAGTGTAAGAAATAGTGGAATTAAGCGTTTCATATATAAAAAATAATGCCTTAATTCGAGTAATATAAATAAAAGTTAATAAAAACTGAAGTTAAAATTTTATAAAATACTAACTATTCTTCTATTAATTTGCATGAATACCGTATTCTCGCAAGTTAAAATTGACAGTATCACAAAAACAAATGATGATTTAATCTATTCAGCAAAAGATTCCATAATTTATGATATAAAAGAAAATCAAGTTCATTTATACAATGAAGCTAAATTGATATACAAAAACATCCAGCTTGAATCTGGATTTATGTTGATTGATTTTAATAATAATACAATTTTATCAACCGGACTGAAGGATTCTTTAAATACTTATATATCTAAACCTCTTCTAAAAGAAGATAATAAACTATATAAAGCTGACACTATAAAATATAATTACACCACAAAAAAAGCTAAAATAAAAAAATTATTAACTGAGGAAAAAGGTGGGTATCTTCATGGAAGAAAAATAAAAAAAGATAATGACACAACATACTATCTGCAACATGGAAAGTACACAACATGTTCACTTGAAGATCCTCATTTTTACATTAATGCGAAAAAATTAAAGTTAATACCTGGCGAAAAAATTATAACTGGTCCGGCTAATCTCGTATTAGGCAATATTCCAAGCCCCTTATTAATCCCGTTTGGCATCTTCCCCATAGAGAACACAAAATCATCTGGAATTATTTTACCAACCTACGGACATTCACAAAGTCTAGGATACAACCTATCAGGTCTTGGATATTTTTTCAATATTAATAACAATATTAATTTATCTATTAATAGTGACCTCTATAGTAGAGGTAGTGTTAGAATCGGAACATTAATGGAATATAAAAAACGATATAAATTTGATGGAGATTTTACTATCAATATTGCTAGAACCAAAATTGGCGAAAGAGAACGTAATGACTTTTCTTTATCCAAAGACTTTAAAATTAAGTGGAGACATGTGCAAGATCCCAAAGCACATCCAAACAATAGATTTTCTGCATCCGTCAATCTAGCTACCAGTTCATACATGCAAAATAATTCTTATAACTCTGATTATTTAACCAATACATTAGCATCAAGTATTTCTTTTCAACGTAAATGGGATAATAAACCATATAATTTTTCCATGAACTTAAAACACACGCAAAATACACTTAACAAACAAGTAGATTTAACTTTACCTGAATTATTATTTTCAATCAATCGTATATTCCCTTTTAAAAAAACTATTAAAAACACATGGTATAAAAATTTAGGAATTAGTTACAATGTAAATGCAAAAAATACATTATCAAGTCCAGATAGTTTACTTTTTCAAGACATTGAACAAAATATGAAAAATGGTGTAAAACACTCTATTCCGATTTCAACCTCGTTTAATATTTTAAAATACATCAACATCAATCCCTCTGCTCAATATAATGAAAGTTGGTTCTTTAAAGAAGAATCTTCTGATAGTATTTCAAGTTATGGTTTTTGGTCAATTAGGGACCTGCAACTTTCAACACAAATAAGCACAAAAATATATGGCTTTTTCTCTACAAAAAACAAGTCTTTTAGACATGTCATAACACCTTCAATAAGTTATAATTATAAACCAGATTGGTCAAGAGATTATTTTGAAAATCTTGTTGGTGTATATAGCCGAAATAATGCCGAAAAACAAAGTAAAATAAATGTAAACTTGAGCAATAACTTCGAAATGAAAAAAAAGAAAAATGGAAAAGAAGAAAAATTTAAATTAATTGAGAACTTAAGTTTTAGTGGACATTACGACAATACAGCAGATTCATTAAAAATTAGCCCCATTAATATCAGTATGAGAACTAAATTATTTAATAAACTTGATTTCAAAGCACAAGGTAGGATTGACCCGTACCAATATGACAGTATAAACAATAAAAGAGTAAATGAACTTTTATTAAAAACAAATAAATTAGGAAGAATAACAAATTTCAGTGTTGATATTGGTGTTAATTTAAATAATGTTCGTGCAAATAAAGATTCAAAGGCTGGAACAGAGGAAGAATTAGACTATATAAATAAGAATATTGATCATTTTGTGGACTTTAATGTTCCGTGGTCACTAAAACTATTTTATAATTTTAATTATTTAAAACAAGGCCTAGATCCAGAAACAAGTCAGTCTATTAATTTTAATGGAGATGTAAATATCACCAGTAAATGGAAAGTAGGATTTAGATCAGGATACGATTTAAAAAACAAAGATTTCACCTATACATCAATTGACCTTTACAGAGATTTACATTGTTGGGAAATGACATTTAATTGGATTCCTGTAGGTTTTCATAAAAGTTATAATTTTGTCATTAGAGTTAAATCTGCCATTCTGCAAGATCTAAAACTGACCAAAAAAAGAGATTTTTTTGACTATTAATTAGAAAGCCAATTTTTTAAAATTTCGGCACCATGTTGGGTTAAAATAGATTCAGGATGGTATTGTATACCAAAAATAGGATATTTAAAATGCCTAAAAGACATAATTACATTGTCTTTAGCCATAGCGGTTGGTATTAAGATGTCTTTATTTTTTATATCAATCGCCCACGAATGATATCTACCCACAATAATTTTATCAGGAATGTTTTGATAAAGCAAGTCTTTTGGATCTATAACTTGAATTTCAGACTGCTTACCATGCATGATTTTTTCTAAATTATATAATGACTCATCAAAAACAAGAGCAATAGCTTGCGCTCCCAAGCAAACTCCCATGATCGGCTTTTTATCATAATACTGCCTAATAACCTCCATTGAAACCCCAGATTCCTCAGGTAATCCGGGGCCTGGAGATATCATGATTTTATCAAAATCATTAACCATGTCTAAATCAATTTCATCATTTCTAACAACACTAATATGAGACACATATGGTTCACAAATATGTTTTAAATTAAATGTAAAAGAATCGTAATTATCAATAATAAGTAATTTCATATATTAGTAAAGTTCGAAAAAACTTTCTAAATGAAGAAACAATTAAAATCAAAGAATGCCCCACAACCTATTGGGCCCTATAGCCAAGCAATTAAACATGGTAATATGGTTTTTATATCTGGACAAATAGCAATTGACCCAAAAACCAATAAAATAGTTACAAATAACATAGTTGAAGAAACAAAAATGGTTTTTCAAAATATCGACAATATATTAAAAGAGTGTGATTGTGATTTTAACAACATTGTAAAATGTAGTATTTTTTTATCTGACATGAAACTTTTTGAATCCGTAAACCAGGTGTATTCATCTTATTTTAAAGAACCTTACCCCGCAAGAGAAACTATAGCTGTAAAATTGCCTAAAAATGTAAATGTTGAAATTTCAGCAATTGCAATTTGTAAATAATTATATTTGAAACAAAAAA
>CEWO01028185.1_pt1 | contig 14440 bp, 10 predicted proteins | sample 361561 | NCBI WGS metagenome assembly CEWO01 (sample SAMEA2623627, study PRJEB7988) | marine metagenome | isolation source: saline water (ENVO:00002010), including
CTTAAATTAAAATTAGATAAAGAAAAAGAGGTGTCTATTTTTTTTTCTCGGATTTTTTTTAAAATTTTATTTAAAGAAACAAGGTGCTCCACGGGCTTATTAGGTTTATTTTCAACAAAAAAACGGTCCTTAAAAACAATAACACGATCAGAGTAAAAATTTATTAAATCAAGATTGTGACTAATTAAAACAACAGAGAGATTTCTGGTTTTTTTTAAACTTAAAATAAGATCTAAAACCTCTTTTTGAACAGAGGGGTCTAAAGACGTTGTTGGCTCATCAGCAACAAGTAGAACTGGCTCAGAAGCAAGAGCAATAGCTATTACAACTCTTTGTTTTTGTCCCCCCGAAAGTTCATGAGGAAATGAATTAAAAACTTTTTCAGGGTTAGTAATACCAACCTCTTTTAAAACAACTAAACAATTTTTTTTTAAGTTACCTTTCTTTAATAAATAAAAAACTTCACTCAACTGTTGACCGCAGGTTAAAACGGGATTTAAACTTGTAGCCGGGTCTTGAAAAACAAGAGAAATAAAGCGTAGGCGAAAATCATTCCAGTCAGATTTTTTTTTATTCAAAAGATTAAAAAAGGGTTTTTTTTGTTTTTTAAAAACAAAGGCCCGGTCTGCAGAACACTTAAAAACAGATCTGTTTAACAGGCCTAGAAGAAATAAAGAAAAAACCGACTTTCCTGATCCAGAATCACCAAAAAGCCCAACAATCTCACCAAAACGAACATTAAAATCAGAGCTACAAACGAGACTATTACTACCCGCCGAAATAGATAAATTCTTTATATCAACAACAAAATCGGACATTTATGAAAAATCTTTAATAACCATTCGAACAATAAAGTCGAGGCTGTTTGTTAACATATAGTTTTCGATATTTTCAAAACCATCCTCAGACCTTCCTAAACGAACAAAAACAACATTTAATTCAGGAATAAAAACAACATATTGACCTAAAAAACCTCGAGCATAGTAAATAGTGTGATTTAAAACGCTAGCCGTCCACCACCCGTTTGAATAAAAATCAACTTGTTTGCTTGGATTTTCTCCATTAATCAACAAAGGAGCAGACAACAACCAATTAAAATAACCTTCAGAAATAACACCCCTCCCAGAAGACAACATAAGTAAACCAATTTTTGAAAAATCACGAGCACTACTATTAAAGCAGCAAAAGGTTTTTTCAAACCCATTTTTTGAATCAAGAGACCAGGCGGCATTGTTTGATGCTCCAATTTTTGACCACAAAACCTCACTAGCAAAATCAGAAACACTTTTGCCAGTAGACCTGCTTAAAATAAAACCAAGTAGTTGAGTGTTTCCGCTGTTATAACGATAGGTAACACCAGGCGCCTCAGTAAAACCCCGCCTTAACAAAACACTAAAAAGATCATCACCATAATAAGCCTTTGCTGTTACACTTATCGGTTTTTTATAATTTTCTAACCAGTCGAAACCCGAAGACATGTTTAATAAATGACGAATTTTCACATCGTGATTTTTATAAGGAGAAAGCTCTGGAAGAAAATCAAAAATACTTTGATTAACACTTTTAATATATCCACTATCTATAGCACAACCAACCAACAAGGACACAATGCTTTTTGCAATAGAAAAAGAGTTGCTCAAAGAGTCTAACCCACCATCATCCCAGTACTTTTCTAAACGAACACTATCGTCTTTAATAACTAAAAACGCAGAAGTTTCAATAGAGTTTAACATATTGAGTAAAGAGTCGTTTTCTAAAGAGTCAAGGTAGTTTGAGGCCAAGGGCAAAGGCTTAGGACTAGGGGCTAAAACAGACCGCGTATTAAAAAAGTTAAAATCATCGATTTGAGCAGAGGTTTCGCCCCTCAGATAAGTTTGTTTAATTCCTGGAAATAAATAAAAAAGATCAAAAACAACAACACAGAAGCATGCACAAAAAATAAAGAATAAAAAAAAACGGTTTTTCAAAATCAATCTACAATTTTACAATTAAAAACTTCTTGAAAACAGGACCTAAAGCTTTCTTCAACAGCTAAAAAATTAACGCTTTTTCCAAGCTCATTGTTTAAAGAGGTTACCCCCTTGTCTGTTATTCCACAAGGAATAATACTATTAAAATAAGACAAATCAACATCAACATTAAAAGCTAGACCATGCATAGTAACCCACCGACTTGTTCTAACCCCCATGGCGCAAATTTTTTTGTAACCAACTTTTTGGTCCCCAAGCCAAACGCCCGTTGAATCATTAATTCGAAAGCCACTAAGGTTGTGTTTTTTTAAGACCAATATAACAACCTCCTCTAAAAAACGTAAATACTTATGAATGTCTGTAAAAAAATTATCTAAATCTAGTATTGGATAAATAACAAGTTGCCCAGGGCCATGATAAGTTATATCCCCCCCCCGATTTATTTTATAAAAACTAGCATCACGACTTTTTAACCCCTCGCTGTTTAACAGCAAATGTTCCGCTTTACCGCTTTTTCCTAGCGTGTATACATGGGGGTGTTGACAAAAAATAATATAATTTTCAGTTTTTAACCCCTCACGTTTTTTTTTAATAATAGAGTTTAAAAGGTCTTCTTGAACACCCCAAGCCTCTTTAAAGTCTATAATTCCTAAATTTTTAAAAAAAACACTATTCATTTCTAATATGAATATAACTATATTTGGTTAATATTAATTTTAAGACGTGGAAAAACATACAGAACAAGAAATAATAAGAAGAAATTCTTTAGAAAAAATAAAAGAAAAAGGCATAAATCCGTATCCGGCAGAAGAATATATAATAAGCACTAATAGCGCGGAAATAAAGTCAAATTTCTCACCCAAAGAAACCCCGCCCTTAAATATTAGTATTGCGGGTAGAATAATGGGACGTAGAATAATGGGTAAGGCTTCGTTTGTTGAAATAAAAGATGAAAAAGGAAGAATACAGGTATATGTAAATAGAGATGAAATTTGTCCTCAAGAAGATAAAACAATGTATAATGAAGTGTTTAAAAAATACTTAGACATAGGTGATATTATTGGAGTCACAGGAGATGTTTTTATAACAAAAGTCGGAGAGATAAGTGTAAAAGCTAAAACAATTAAAATTTTATCAAAATCATTAAAACCACTACCTATTGTAAAAATAGACTCAACAGGAGAAAAACACGATGATTTTAAAAACACAGAACTTCGATACCGACAAAGATCACTAGACTTAATGGTTAACGATGACTCATGGAAAACTTTTGAAAAAAGAACACAACTAATAAATAGCATTAGAAACATTTTAAACAAACAAGGATATATGGAAGTTGAAACACCCATCTTGCAACCAATTGCAGGTGGTGCTGCGGCAAGACCATTTATCACACACCACAATACCTTAGACATGCCTCTTTATTTAAGAATAGCTAATGAGCTATATTTAAAGAGGCTTATTGTTGGCGGAAAACATGGTGTTTATGAGTTTGCAAAAGATTTTAGAAACGAAGGAATGGATAGAACGCATAATCCAGAGTTCACAATGTTAGAATTTTATGTTGCCTACAAGGACTACAAGTGGATGATGGGTTTTATAGAAAAAATGTTTGAAAAAGTAGCAAAAGAAGTTTGTGGAGAAACAAAAATAAAATACGATAACCAAGAAATAGAATTAAAGGGGCCATATAAGAAAATTGCATTTTTTGATGCAATTCAAGAAAAAACAGGCCAAAATATTTCTAATATGACAAACGAAGAGCTAACAAGGTATTGTAAGTCTAAGAAAATAGAAACCAACAGCTCAATGGGTAGAGGGAAGCTTTTTGACTCGATTTTTGGAGAGTTTTGCGAAAAAGACTTAATACAACCAACATACATAACAGACTATCCAGTAGAAATGTCACCATTAACAAAAAAACATAGAGAAAAAAAGGGCCTTACAGAGAGATTTGAACTGTTTATAAATGGAAAGGAAATAGCAAATGCATATTCAGAACAAAACAACCCAATTGAACAAAGAAAAAGCTTTGAAGAGCAAGTAAAACTTTCCGAAAAAGGGGACGACGAAGCAATGTTAATAGACAATCACTTTTTAACGGCACTAGAATATGGAATGCCGCCAACATCCGGAATAGGCATAGGAATAGACAGGTTAACAATGCTATTAACAAACAAAAAAACAATTCAAGATGTTTTGTTTTTTCCACAAATGAAACCAGAAAAAAAATGAAAATAACAATAGGCTCAGATCATGCTGGCGTAGACTATAAATTAAAAATAAAAATACACCTAGAGAAACAAAACCACAAAGTAAAAGACGTGGGAACCTTTGGGAAAGATAGTGTTGATTATCCCGACTATGCTCACTTGGTGTCCAAAGATGTTTCAGAGCAAAAAAGTCTAGGTATATTGATATGTGGTAGTGGAAATGGCGTTAGTATGGCAGCAAACAAGCATAAAAACATAAGGGCCGCCCTTTGTTGGAATAAAGAAATATCAAAACTTGCAAGACAACATAATGACGCAAATATAATTTCACTTCCATCCAGGTTCCTCTCTGTAAAAGACTGTATAGAACTTGTGGAGGTGTTTATTAATGAGCCTTTTGAAGGAGGGCGTCATGAAAAAAGAGTAAAAAAAATTTAAAAAATGAAAAAAACAATAACAACAACAATAACAGCCTTATTATTAATAACAAATATTGTTGGACAAACCCAATCAACAGTAATCAAGCGGGGCCTTTCCCCACAAAAAATAGGTGAGCAAATAACAAAAAAGGAACTAAAGAAACATATTTTAATTTTAGCCTCGGACTCTTTGGAAGGAAGAGAAGTGGGCACGCCAGGAGAGTTAATGGCGGCAAACTATATCGCTAATCACTTTAAAAAAATAGGAATACCACCATATAAAAACTCGACATACTACCAAGAAATACCCCTTCACCAAACAACAATAAAGGATGTTTATTTAAAAATAAACAACACAGAATTAAAATTCAAAAAAGAATTTTATACATATCCAAACTTTAATGAAACAGAAATAATAGAACAAGAAATTGTTTTTTTGGGCTACGGAATAGAATCAAAAAACTACAACGATTACAATATAAATGTAGAAGGAAGAGTGATTGCGATTCTTAACGGGGAGCCCAAAAATGAACAAGGAAAATATATTGTTTCAGGGGGGGGGCAAAAAAGCCCAGAGTCTAATTGGAAGTTTAAGTTAAAAACAGCAAAATCTAAAGGAGTGAAGGCTGTTATCTTTATTTCAGAAAACTATGATGGCGACTATGAAAAAGTAGAACACAAAATAGAACACCCAGGAGTTTCTTTAATGGACAAAGAAGACCCAGTACCATTTGTTTATGTGGGCGTAAAAACAGCAAATCTAATTCTAGGAAAAAATAAATTAGAAAAAATAAAGAATAAAATAAAAACGAAACAAAGACCAATACATAAAAAAACACAAAACAGTATTGTTTTAAGAACACAAAATAATTCATCAAAGTTTACAGGAAAAAATGTACTAGGATTTATAGAGGGCTCGGATCCGGAATTAAAAAATGAAATTATTGTAATAACTGCTCACTATGACCACATAGGCATTATTGATGGCCTGATCCATAACGGTGCAGACGACAATGCAACAGGAACGGCTGCTGTTTTAGAGATTGCTAAAGCCTTTCAAATGGCCAAAAAACTAGGTGTTAACTTTAAAAGAAGCATTTTGTGTATGCCAAATTCTGCAGAAGAAAAAGGATTATTAGGCTCCTATTACTACGTGGAAAACCCAGAGTTTCCAATAAACAACACAATAGCCTGTTTAAATGTAGACATGATAGGAAGAATGGACGAACTCCACCCAAAAGACAGTAATTATGTTTACCTAATTGGCGCAGACAAACTAAGCACAGATCTCCACAATATTTCAGAGTCAGCAAATAAAAAGCACGTAAAAATGGATATAGACTATACATTTAATGACCCAAAAGATCCAAATAGATTTTATTATAGATCAGATCATTATAATTTTGCCAAAAAAAATATTCCATCAATATTTTATTTTAGCGGTGTCCATGAAGATTATCATAAACACACTGATACGACAGAAAAAATAATATATGAAAAAGTTGAAAAAATAACGAAACTAATTTTCTACACAGCATGGGAGCTTGCTAATGCAACAGAACGCCCAAAGGTTGACAAAACCAACACATTTAATCTTAACAGGTATTAAAAATCAAATTTTATTCCTTGTGCTAGAGGTAGGTCAGAAGAATAATTAATTGTATTAGTTTGCCTTCTCATATAGGCTTTCCAAGCGTCTGAGCCAGACTCTCTTCCTCCACCAGTTTCCTTTTCCCCACCAAAAGCACCACCAATTTCTGCCCCAGAAGTTCCAATATTTACATTTGCAATTCCACAATCAGAACCAGCGTGAGATAAAAACTTTTCAGACTCACGAACACTATTTGTTATAATAGCAGAAGACAATCCTTGAGGAACATTGTTTTGCATATCTATCGCCTCTTCCAAGGAGCTATACTTCATTAAGTATAGTATTGGAGCAAAAGTTTCTGTTTGTACAATTTTTTTATGGTTTTCTACTTCAGCAATAACAGGCTTAACATAACAACCAGAAACATAATGATCGCCAGACAAAACCCCGCCATCAACAACAATATTTCCACACTTTTTAATTTCATCTATTGCTCCCAAATAAAGACGCACAGCATCTTTGTCAATTAAAGGGCCCATGTGGTTTTTTTCATCTAAAGGGTCACCAACGCTTAGTTGCTTATACGCGCTGATCAACTTATTTTTTACAGAATCATAAATTGATTCGTGGACAATCAGCCTTCTTGTGCTGGTGCAGCGTTGACCCGCAGTTCCAACAGCGCCAAAAACAACACCAATAATTGCAATATTTAAATCAGCCTCAGGACTTACTATAACAGCATTGTTGCCACCTAGCTCCAAAATAGACTTTCCAAACCTTTCTGCAACAGTTGCCCCAACAATGCGTCCCATTCTAGTAGATCCAGTTGCCGAAACCAAAGGAATTCTTGGGTCTTTTGTCAACCACTCTCCTACTAAGTGATCACCATTAATTAAACAACACACACCTTCAGGGAGATTATTGTTTTTTAAAACGGTAGCCATAATTTTTTGACAAGCAATTGCACAAAACGGTGTTTTTTCGGAAGGCTTCCAAATACACACGTCACCACAAACCCAAGCTAAGGCCGAGTTCCACGCCCACACAGCCACAGGGAAGTTAAAAGCAGAAATAATACCGACAACACCAAGCGGATGATATTGCTCATACATTCTATGCTGGCTTCTTTCAGAGTGTAAGGTAATTCCACATAATTGACGAGATAAACCAACGGCAAAATCACAAATATCTATCATTTCTTGAACCTCGCCCAAACCCTCCTGATAAGACTTTCCCATTTCATAAGAAACAAGTTTTCCTAGCGCAAGTTTATTTTTTCTTAACTCTTCTCCAAATTGCCGAACAATCTCACCCCTTTTCGGGGCAGGCATCAACCTCCAAAATTTAAAAGCAGACTGAGCAGAAGACAATACGTTTTCAAATTCTTCTTGAGAAGTTTGCTTTACGTGGCCAATTAATTTACCATCAACAGGAGAGTGTGAGTTAATTTTCCTATCTCCCAAATCACTCCAAACCAAACCAGTAGAAGTTCCAGCCTCATTCACCTTTAATCCTAAACTATTTAATATATTTTCCATAATCTATTTAATTAATTAAACAATCGTATAACATCCATTCCGTTTGCATATATTAATAAAGCAAATAACATAACCATGCCAGCAACCTGAAGGGGCATTAATATTTTTACGGGCAACTTTTTACCTGTTAGCATTTCTCCTATAGCAATGAGTGCGTGCCCACCGTCTAATGCCGGAATAGGCAAAAGGTTCATAATAGCCAGAATAATAGACAGCAATGCTGTCATAGACCAAAAAACAAACCAATTCCATTCACCAGGAAACATTTTACCAATACTAATAACACCACCAACATGCTTGTAGCCCCCTGTTTTAGGATTAAAAATAGTTTTAACCTGCCCCCAATACATGGTTGTCATATTTTTTGTTTTGACAAAACCAGCTGGAAATGATTGTAAAAACGAGAATGATCGAGTTTTTTCATATTTTTTAGTAGAGGGAATTACTCCAAGAAAACCATCTTCAGACAAAGGAACAGATAATTCTTTAATGTCGCCATCTCGAAGAATGGTTAATAAAATACTTTGATTAGCTTGAGATTGTAAATACTCCCGAATTTCGTTATTGTAGAAAGAGGTTTTCATTTTATTAATCAAGGTTATTTGGTCGCCTACTTTAAGACCATGTTTTTCCCCCAAAGAACCTGACACAAAACCACCAACAATCCACTGAATATTGGGCTCAATTAAATTTCCAGAAAAACTACTAATATCATTAATAACCCTATTTACAGAATTGGGGTCTATCTCCAGGGTCATACTTTTTTTAGACCTAATTAATTGGATCTCTTTGGCTCCTTCAAAAAGGATAGAGCTAGCAAGACTCATCGGGTCATATTCGATTAATTCAGCGCCATCAACAGCTGTTAAAATATCGCCGTCAACAAATCCGAGCATTTCTCCCCCTTCATTAAAAGAAAAACCATCATCCAATGCTTTTATCGGCATATAAGTTTCGCCCCAGGAAAACAAAATCATACTGTAAATAAACCAGGCTAATAAAATATTTACCACTACACCACCCAGCATAACTATAAGTCTTTGCCAAGCCGGCTTAGCCCTCAGCTCCCATGGTTCAGGAGGGGTGTCAAGATTAGAGTCATCCATAGACTCATCTACAAAACCTGAAATTTTAACATATCCACCCAAAGGCAACCAGCCCAAACCAAATTCCGTTTCACCAATTTTTCTTTTAAAAATAGCAAACTTCCAGTCCATAAACAGATAAAATTTTTCTACTCGACAACCAAACATTTTTGCTGTAATGTAGTGTCCAAACTCGTGTAAAACAACAAGTATTGATAAACTTAAAAGAAGTTGAATGGCTTGAATCATTTTTTATATATTAATTGGGTTGCTATTTTTCGTGTCTCAAAATCTACACAAAGATAATCTTCTATTTTAGGATTTTGAACAAAAATAGACTTTTCTAATGATTTTTCAACTACCCTAATCATTCCTAAAAAAGAGATCTGTTTATTTAAAAAGGCGTCGACAGCAATTTCATTGGCAGCATTTAATGAACAAGCATACGTTCCCCCTTTCGCAAGACATTCATAAGCTAATCGTAAATGAGGAAATCGTGTCTTGTCAGGATTTAAAAAGGTTAATGATTGAATTTTTGCTAAATCAAAATCCTCAATAGGATAATTTATTCTATCAGGATAACTCAGTGCATATAAAATAGGTATGGTCATACTTGGAAGTCCCAATTGAGCCTTAATAGAGCCATCAATAAATTCAACAAGACTATGTATTATTGACTGAGGATGAATAACTATGTCAATCTTTTTTTCATGTACACCAAACAACCAATATGCCTCAATTAACTCAAACCCCTTGTTCATCAAGGTTGCAGAATCGATAGTAATCTTATTTCCCATACTCCAATTAGGGTGCTTTAAAGCGTCTTCTACGCGAATATTTTTGAAATCAGATTTCGAACAATTTAAAAATGGACCACCAGAAGCCGTGAGGATTAATTTGCTTATGTTTTTGTTTTTTTCTCCCACCAAACATTGTAAAATAGCAGAGTGTTCAGAGTCTACAGGTATAATTGGGGCGTTGTATTCTTTTGCCAAAGACATAATAAGTTCACCCGCAATCACTAAGGTTTCTTTATTTGCTAAAGCGATTTTTTTCCCACTCTTAATTGCAGCAATTGTTGGAAGTAGACCAGCACGGCCAACAACGGCCGTTAAAACTAAATCACAATCCAATTCCTCAATCAATTTACATAAAGAGTCTTCTCCCAACAAAACAATAGTTTTTTCTTTATTAAGATTTTTTGACAAAAAACGATATCCCTCTTCACAATTAATTACAATATATTTTGGATTAAAATCAAGAGCCTGCCTATATAGTAGCATATAGTTTTTATTACAGGTTAAAAGATGAGCGCTAAAAAGAGAGGGTTTTTGTTTTATTATTTCTAAAGACTGAACACCAATAGAGCCCGTAGAACCCAAAATAGCAATTTTTTGTTTTTTATTATACATAGTTTTTTAATAAAAATTCCGCAATCTTCCGCCCGTTAGACAAATGAGGACATTTATTTTGACCCCCAAATTTACCAATAGATTTCATATAACCATTAAAACCACCATTTTTAACAAGTTGTATTTTTAAATTAGAAATAACACCCGAGATAATCAAGTCTTTGTAATATATGTTTTGATTTATCATCATTTGATTTAAATAACTACTGAAAGCAGGAAGATTATTTGGGACTTTATTAAACTCAATAAACCACTCGTGATGAGAATTTCCTGGATTGTTGCAAATTTTTGGACACACACTAAACTCAGAAACACGTCCACCAAACTTAATTAATGCCATCGTTAAAGCCTCCTGAACTTCTTTTTCTATTACATGTTCGCCAAAAGCAGAGCAATATTGAGAAGCCCTTCCGCTAAATTTAATTTTATAAGGACTTAAAGAAATAAAAGAAACCGTATCCCCAACATTATAAGCCCATAGGCCAGCCACCGTGGTTACAATCATTACATAGTCGACATTTAATTGTACCCCTTCAAGAGGAACACGGTTCATTAATCCATTTTTGAAATCAACTAAAGAAATAAATTCATAAAAAACCCCATGACTAGTTAATAATAAAAGTCCACTCGAATCTAATAGGTTTTGATATCCAAAAAAACCCTCAGACGCAGGATAAACCTCAAGGGTATCAATATTCCCACACAACTTAAAGAAAAGTTTTTTATACACCTCAAAAGAGGTTCCGCCATGTATATATAATTTTAAGTTTTTAAAAACATCTTTAGCAGTTTTTTTGTTTGTATAATTAAGTAGCGCCTCTAAGTAGGTTATAACCCAGGGTGGAATACCTCCTAAAATTTGCATGTCTTGATTCCAGGTCTCCTGAACGATATTCTCAATTTTATTTTCCCAAGGCGTGATAGAATTGGTTTTCATGGACGGAAACCGATTTTTTTTAAGATAAAAAGGAATGTGTCTTGCGGAAATTCCGGACAACTTACCAAACGGAATCTTATTATAGTATTTTACTTCGGGAGTTCCTTGAATAAACATCATTCCTGCATTTGAAAAATTATAATTATTGGTTTGGAAAGCATATAATAACAGCAGCTCTTTGATTGCTTGAGACTGAAAATCCCACATGGTTTTTGTTAAAGGAATGTATTTGGTTCCAGATGTAGTTCCAGATGTAATAGCAAAATACATAGGAGACTCAGATGTTAAAACATTTTTTTCACCATTAGAAATACGAACAATAAGATCCTTATAGTTTTCATAGCCTGATATTGGTATATTTTTCACAAAATCACTATAACCAACAATAGAATTTCTAGTAACCCGCCTTACATATAAGCTCTTTCGACCTTTTTTAATTATATTTTTTAGTGTTTTGTCTTGGTTTTCAATTGCCCGTTTTTGGTTTAGGACACTTGATTTATGTGTTTTTTTTGCTAATAATTTTAAAATAAAAGACGACACCATGGTAATTAAAAATCAATATAGTCTTCTGGGTTAATAGGGTTCCCATTTTGCCACAACTCAAAATGTAGGTGTGGTCCAGAGGAGGTTTCACCACTATTACCAATAATGCCCACAACCTCACCAGCCTTTACTAGGTCATTATTTTTTTTTGTTATAGAAGAGTTGTGCATATAAACAGATATAATGTTTTCGGGGTGCTGAATAATAATTGTGTGCCCCCCCGAAACAGACCAATCTGAAAAGATAACAACCCCATCCAACGTAGCTTTTACAGAAGCATTTGAAGCCGAGACAACATCTACGCCAAAATGGTTTTCAGAAAAATTAAACGCACTGGTTATCAACCCCTCTACAGGCTTAAAAAAAACCAAATCCTCTAATCGAGAATTAGAAACAACATATGATACAGGAATGTTATAAAGGTCTTCGTTTTCAACACTTTTTCTTAAAATAGAATCGTCTTTAGATGGCGAAAGTTCAAGGTTTTCAAAAACAATAGAACTATCTTTTCTAAAAACAATAACACTATCAACCACCTCACCAGATATTATTTTATTTACAACATTAATGTATTGTGACTTCAAACTCAAGTCTTTTTCCAGTGAATCAACGGTTATTATTAACTCAATAATCTCGCTCTTTTTTAAGTCCACAGATTGGGGTAAAAATTCTTTTAGGGGTGTTTTAGAGATCAATAAATAAAAACAAAAGAATAATAATAAAATAAAATAAATACCATAAACAACAATCTGGTAAGCTTGAAAAGAGACAAGGGGCCGCTCTTTTAAAGAGGCTTTATTTATTGCCGAAACCCTGAAAGATTTAAAAAAAACACTAAAAAACGAATTTCGAAAATAATTTTTAGACAAAATAATACAGGTGTTAATAGAATTTATACACAAATATCGCAAATAGTATTATCAAAACATATGGATAGTTCAAAAAATAAAATAATTTTATATGCGTTTTCTTTTTAATATAAAAAAATGAAAAATAGAATTAATTGTTTAAAAAAAATCAACAAACCACTCCTGGGTGTGCTTTTTTTATTTTTAAGCTGTTCGACCCAAAAGGATGCATTGCCAAATCGTTTATACCATCAACTAAACACACAGTACAATGGCCTTTTTTATGCAGACCAATACCTTTCAGAGGGTATTGATAAAATAGAGTCTCTCCATGAAGACAATTACAAAAACACTTTAACAATAAACCAATATGGAAGCATAAAGAACGCGCAAAACGCTCAGTCTTCTCTTGACCAAGCTATTGAAAAATCAAAAATTGCAATACAACAACATTCTATGGAAATAAAGGGTGATGAGAAAAATAGGCTAATTAATAAAAATTATATGATTATAGGAAAATCACAATTCTATAAACAAGACTATGCGGGAGCAATAAATACTTTTAACTATTTAGCTAGAAAATCCAAGGACGCCAATGCTCAGTCTGAGGCTTTACTTTGGGCAACACGGTGTCACCAACAGGCAAACAACATTGAATCATTAAGAAAAAATTTGATTTTACTAGAAGAGGAGTATTTTTTAAACAAAGATCAAGACGCTTTTTTAGACGAAATACAGGCAGAAATGTCGATAAAAGAAGGTTACTATGCGGAAGCCATACACCACCTAGAAAAAGTATTAAAAAAATCAAAAAACAAAAACAAGCAAACACGAATACATTATATAATTGGTCAGCTCAACTTGCAGCTTGGCGAGCCGAATCTAACAGAATCGCTATACCACTTTAATCAAGTCATAAAAAAAAACCCGGACTACGAGTTTGTGTTTAATGCTAAGCTTATGCGCGCAAAAACCTATGACCCGAATCTTGCCCCCAGTAATAAGGATAAAGCAAACTTTAATGATTTTAAAAAAAGCTTGGAAAAAATGTTAAAAGATGTTAAAAATACAGAATATAAAGATCAGATTTATTTTGCACTAGGCAGCCTTGAGCTTAATAATCTAGACACAACCTCGGCAATTAGGTCACTAACACTTTCAACCAGTTATAGCTTATTTAACAATATTCAAAAACTTGAATCTCATTATTTGTTGGCCAATATTTTTTGGGACAAAAAACAATATATAAAATCATATCACCATTGTGATTCGGCATACCAGCTTTCAGACCAGAAAACCCTAAAATACTCTGAAATTAAAAACATGCGCAGGAACGCCCAAAAAGTGGCAAAACAATATACAATTATTAATTACAACGACAGTATAATAGAATTGGCTGGTCTGCCGGAAAAAGAGCGCAATACAATAATAGACAACCACATAAAAGAACTCAAAGAGCAAGATCAACAATCCAAAAAAGACGAAGCCAACAACATGTCAAACACAAATTTTAATTCATATGAATTTAATCGCCAAAGTCAAAACAGCATGAACATCTCTTCAGGGGGTGGCTGGTATTTTTATAATCCATCAGCCATTAGTCTAGGGTATTCGGAGTTTTTATCTAGGTGGGGCAATAGAAAGCTAGAAGACAACTGGAGAAGAAAAAATAAAAACAGAACCAACATAGAGGAAGAACTAGATGAAGAAAGTCTTGTTTCTGGCCCAACAGAACAGGAAAAATACAGCAGAGATTATTACATAAGTCTTCTTCCGCTTACCGACGAAGAGCAACTGGTTTTATTGTCAAAAGTGGAACTTGCGTATTATGAATTAGCAAATATTTTTAAGGAAGACTTAGAAGATTATCCTCAGTCAATT
>CEWO01189264.1_pt1 | contig 14364 bp, 15 predicted proteins | sample 361561 | NCBI WGS metagenome assembly CEWO01 (sample SAMEA2623627, study PRJEB7988) | marine metagenome | isolation source: saline water (ENVO:00002010), including
TTATTATTTTCACTTATAATGAGTGTCTCGTTATGGGTGTTTGTTACAGACAATGAAAACCCTATGATTACTGAAACTTTCCCTGTATCAATTAATGTACAGCCAGTCAATATAGGACCAGAATTAGCAGTAGCAAATAGAATTGATAAAGTGCAATTACGTGTGTCTACTACACAAGAAAAATTAGAAAGCTTGCAGTCAAAGAATTTTAATGCCTTTGTAGATCTCAATGGTCTTGGTGCAAGAGAACAAGATGTCTCAGTGCGGGTTGATGTACAGAATATAAGAGGAGTGAAGGTCATTGAGATTTTGCCACCTAAGGTTGCTGTGAATTTAGAAAATCTATTAGAAAAACAAGTGAATGTAGAATACAGAGCAATTGGTTCACCACCTCTTGGTTATAAGCTTGGTGAAATTAATCCACAAAATAATATTGCTAATATTGCAGGCCCTGCATCACTAATTGACTTAGTGCAATCTGTAGCTGCTGACATAAATATTACTGGACTAACTGTTAGTCTTGAGCAATCTTTTAATGTTACTCCACGAGGTACTGGCGGCAGCGAAATTCAAGGTATCTCAGTAAATCCAGAATCTATATTTTTTGATATTGAAATTATAAAGACCGATTATGTTAAAACAGTACCTTTAGAAATTAATTTGGTTGGTGAACCATCTTATGGATACAAAATTTCAGGCATAGAGCTTTCGCCATCTGTAGTAAAAATTGGTGGATCCATTAATGATCTTCAAAATATTAATTCCGTAGTATTAGAATCGCTTGATATAAAGAATCGCTCTACTTCTTTATCAAAAGCAATTTTAATTCCAAAAAATGACAAATTTAATGTTCTAGAAGATCAAGTGATTAAGGCTACAGTTACTATTGTCCCAATTTATGGGTCTAGTCGCACAATCATTATTCCAAAAATTGTTGATAAATTAAATCGATCTATTTTTTTTGAAGATAAGTTCAAAAACATTGACATTACTGTACGTGGCCCACTTGAGGTTATCGGTCAAATTTCAACAACTGAGATAAAAGTTGAAATTGATTGTTCTGAATTAGAAGAAGGCCAGCATATGGTTGCACCTACTATAACATTACCGCCAAAAGTTTCTTTAGTTTCTGCAGTTCCAAATGAAATTAAGATAAATATCTCTGAATAGCTTAGGAAAAAGTAAATGACAAATAATACGAAAAATCCTAATGATTTATTAATTGCATTAGTAGGCAGATCAAATGTAGGTAAATCTGCATTGTTTAATAGACTATTAAACAAGAATCAATCCATAGTTGAAGACGTTATTGGCACTACAAGAGATCTTGTTGAGCATCAAATTGATCTTAATGGACAATATGTAAAACTTGTTGATACAGGTGGTTGGCTGGAATTAAATGACGATATGTTTCAAGATGCAATTAGAGAATCTTTGCAAGAAGTTTTTAATCACGCATCTTTGATTTTATTTGTAATAGATGCATCAATGTATCCCACTTCTTTAGATTATGAACTTGTTGATGTATTAAGAAAAAATTATGACACCTCTAAGATAATATTAGTCGGTAATAAATCTGATAAAAAAGACTCATCTTTTTATATAAATGAGTATTCAAAATTTGGTTTTAAAAATCAGATACTTGTTTCTGCCTATCATTCTTTAAATATACATGATCTTAATGATTTGATTAGCAACGAATTAAACTTGCAACCTTCATCTGAGGCTATTATTGATGAAGTATCTGCAATTAATTTATCTATTGTTGGCAGACCTAATGTGGGAAAATCATCTTTGCTGAATTCAATTCTAGGCTTTGATAGAGTTCTGGTGTCTGATCATGCTGGCACAACTAGAGATGCTATTGACATTACATTTGAGTTTGAAGGTAATCATTTTAACTTGATTGATACTGCTGGTATTAGGCGACGTGGCAAAGTTCAAAAAGGAATAGAGAGAAAATCTGTTATGCAGGCTCAGTCAGCAATTAGTCGAAGTGATATTACAATTTTGCTCTTAGATTTGAATGATCCTTATGTTGCTCAAGATAGCCATGTCGCAAGCTATGCTCTTGATTCGCATAAAGGACTTATTTTGGTTCTAAGTAAAGCAGACATGGCAGATGATTCAGATATAGTTCAATTAACTATTAATCAGCTTAGGCGAAAGTATCGGTTTGTTAGTTGGGCTCCAATTGTTGTAACTTCAGCTTTACATAATATTGGTAGAGAAGAATTACTAGAAAAGGCGGTTAAAATAGCGGAACAAAGATCCATTAGAATAGAAACTGCCGAATTAAATAAATTTATCAACCAAGCAGTTAATGAAAACCCTCCTGGCTTATTGCATAATCGAAGATTAAAAATTTATTACGTAACCCAAGCAGAAACTAACCCCCCTCATTTTATTTTTTTTGTGAACAATACATCAAATATTCATTTTTCTTACAAGCGTTATTTAGAAAATAAGATTAGAATGCAATATGGGTTCGATGGAACAGCAATACAAATGTCATTTAAAGATAAAGATGAACAAGAAGCTGAACAGTCTGAATTATTAGAAGCAGTCGAATAGAGATAAGCATGGACATATATATAGTTATTGTAAGTTGCATATTTGCTTTTTTAGCTTATTTATTAGGTTCAATTCAAATTGGATTAATTGTCAGTATGCAATTTAAAGGAATTGATGTTAGGCAATATGGCTCAGGCAAAACAGGCTCAACAAATATTTTAAGAACTATTGGTGTTCTACCTGCAGTGTTAGTTATCTCTTTGGATATTATTAAAGGAGCAATCCCGATTATTGTTTCGAATATATTTTTTGATGAAGTGATTTTTGGAGCTGTAGGGGCCATGTTTGTTATTGTTGGTCATTGTTGGCCAATTTTTGCATCATTCAAAGGCGGCAGAGGCGTTGCATCTGCATTTGGTGGCTTTGTGGTTCTTGCACCACTGCCTGCATTAATTATTGTGTGCATAGGGATTGCAATAATTTTTTTCACAAGATATGTTTCTCTTGCTTCTATTACAACTGTTTTAATAAGTATGTCAACGATTATTTTTTTAGTCGGGCAAGGTTCATTAGCTATTGAAATTCTTTTATTTGCAATTCCAGCAGGCCTTTTAATTGAATTTAATCATTTAGATAATATGAAAAGGCTTGCAAAAGGCACTGAGTCTAAGCTTGGAAATAAAGTAGATACAGGAAAATAAGCATGGTTAATGCAGAAATATTCGGTCGAGTTGTAGTAGTTGGTAATACGAGTTGGGGTACTACTCTGGCAAATCAATTTGCTCAAATTGTATCTGAGGTGATTATATTAACAAGAACAAAAGACGATGCAGAAGAAATTAACAAGCATCATTGTAATGAGAGTTATTTGCCAGGTGTTTCCTTAAAGCATAACATTATTGCTACTGATAATTGGTCGATAATTAATAGCAATGATTTAATTGTTATTGCTGTACCCTCTTCATCTCTGCATGAATGTTTATTAAAAATCAAAAATATAAATATAAGTAATTTACAAGTTTTATGTGCAACAAAAGGATTAGATAGTAAGGCTGGCTTAAGAATGTCTGAAGTTATTGAAAGTGAGATAGAAATTCAATATTCAGCATCTATTTCTGGGCCTAATTTATCTGCTGAGATAAATAAATCATTACCAAGTGCAACTGTTGTTGCCTCTTCTAATCATGTATTTGCAACAAAAATACAAAACACTTTGCATTCTGATAGATTTCGTGTGTACGTCTCTGACGATCTTATTGGAGTCGAATTAGGGGGTGCTCTTAAGAATATTATTGCAATTGCTGCAGGTATCGTAGATGCATTTGAATATGGCGATAATGCTAAAAGTGGTTTAGTAACTCGTGGATTGGCTGAAATTTCCAGACTTACTGTTGCTGCAGGGGGAAATGAAGTTACATTGCAGGGATTATCAGGGATAGGAGATTTAATTGCTACTTCTTATAGTGAGCATTCAAGAAACAGGAAATTTGGTGAACTTATTGGGAAGGGTCACCATGTTGATGCTGCATTAAGCAAGTTAAATGGTGTATGCGAGGGCTATACCACCTTGCCATCAGCCTTGTTACTTGCTAAAAAATATAATGTTGAATTGCCGATATTTAATGCTTTATCCAGTATTATTAATGATGGGCTAAGCCCAGAAGAAGCTGTATTTAATTTACTGTCTAGAGAACCGCGTTAACTACATGAGGGGTGTTATATTATTATGGTTTTGAAATCTACTGGCACTAATCTTATTACACAAGGAGACCTTGTTAGTATTCGTATGAAAACATTTGATGATTTATATAATGATTATGTATGGAGAAAAGATCCAGAAATATCAAAATATGACGCAGTTCCTCCTCTAACAGTTACATTTAACGATTTTGTTGATCGTCATAATCTAGAGTATTCTACATATAGAAAAGAACGAGCTATATTTTCTATATACACAAATTCTGAACATAGGCATATTGGCAACATTATGTTTTATAACCTGAACAAAATTAAAAAGAATGTGGAAATTGGTATTACTATTGGCGAGAAAGATTTCTGGAACAAAGGATATGGTACTGAATCACTGAATTTATTTGTTGAATATATTTTTTCTGTATTAAATGTGAAATCAATTTATTTGCATACATTAAATTGGAATGAACGAGCGTATCAAGCATTTGCGAAATCAGGATTTTGTGAGACAAGAAAGGTCCGTAGATTAGGTCATTTATTCATTAAGATGGAAATTAATAAATAAAAAATTAGGATAAACTATTCATTCCATTTAATAAGTCGGGCACCATTCTTGATAAATCATCTATGTTCCATGCAGCTGGTTTATTAATTGAACGAAATGGTAAAACATCATGACCAATAGCAATTTTGTTACCAGCGCTGTAAAATATTTTTCCATTAATATCCCAAGATTGCTCTGAGCAGAGATAGGCTGTTAAAGGAGCAATTTGTGCTGGATCGAGTTCCATTCGTTGTGCTTTTTGAACTTCATTAAATTTACCTTGCTGGATTTGTTCAGGAACAGAATCGGTCATTCTTGTCATGGCAGTTGGGGCTATAGCATTTGCTGTAATACCATTTCTTCCTAAATCAATTGCTAAGCACCTTGTCATACCAGCAATACCTGCTTTCGCTGCACTATAATTTGCTTGCCCTGCATTACCAGTCAATCCAGAACTAGATGAAAAGCCAATCAATCGACCAAAGTTTTGTTTTCTCATAATTGCAGATGCATGTTTTGCTAGATTGAAATATGCAGTCAGATGGACCTTAATAACGTTATCCCATTCTTCTTCAGTCATATTAAATATCATTCTGTCTTGCAGGATGCCTGCAATGTGAACAACTGCATCTATTGTTCCAAAATTTGAAACTGCACTATTGATTAGTTCTGCTGCATCTTCCCATTTTGTTATATCATGTTCTGAAACTAAGACATTTGAGTTATTTTTCTGTAGCTCGCTAGCTAGATCAGTTAAAATATTTTGATTTTTACCAGAACCATCAAGATTACTTCCTGGATCATTTAGTATTAAATTTGCTCCATGTGATGCAAGCGCTTCGCTGACCTTAGAACCTATGCCTCCAGCTGCACCTGTAATAACGATTGTTTTATTTTTTAATGGTTGTTTGCTTAAGTCTTTTGCCGGTTTATCTCTACCTGGTATTTCGAGCTCCTCAAGAGGCGGGACAGGGTTTCGTTTTCTTCTCATCAGAACATAATGCATCCCATCATCAAGGTCTTTTAGATCCCATATTTTTTTATCTGAAACAATAGAATGTTCAGGACTTGGGTGAAAAGGCAAGGATACTCTTCCTCCCTGAACATAAAATATTTTTCCATTAATATTTTGTGCTTGATCTGATGCCAGGTATCCAATCATTGGAGCAACAAATTCCGGCTCTTTCATCCCGGCAAAGATACTTTGTTTTTTATTTGGTTTGTCATTGCCGCCTACATCTGCAGTCATTCTTGTATCTGCAACAGGAGAAATTGCATTAACAGTTATGTTATATTTTTCTAAATCTTTTGCAATGCTTCTTGTCATACCAGCAATACCTGCTTTTGCTGCACCATAGTTTACTTGTCCAAGATTCCCTAATAATCCTGAATTTGAAGTAAAATTAATGATTCTTCCCCACTGATTTTGTCGCATAATTTTTGAGACATGACTAATCATATTAAAATGTCCGTATAAATGTACTTGAATTACTGCATCCCACTCCTCTTTTGACATATTGAAAACCATACGATCTCGTAAGATACCTGCGCAGTTAACTAAGATATCTACCTGGCCCCATTCTTTTACTGCCTGATTAACTAATTTTCCTGCTGATTTATAATCTGCTATGCTATCAAAATTTGCGATAGCCTTGCCTCCAGCGGCAATGATATCATCAGCAGTTTTTTGTGCTGGGGCACTATCTTCTCCACTGCCATCAGCTGCTGATCCAGGATCATTGATGAGAACTTTTGCTCCATTTTCTGCAAGAAACATTGCAACCCCTCTACCGATTCCTCGTCCAGAACCAGTAATAATTGCAACTTTGTCTTTCAAATGCATTTTTTCTCCATAAATTAAATTATATTTTTTATAATTCTGACGCGCGTTTTTTTTATTTCTGACCATATTCTAGTTAGCTCGTCATCATTAGGGATTATACAGAAATCTTTGTAATTTGTAAGGCTTCCATTTGTTAAATCAACTGGCCAAGTGTGCCCTTGTTGAATTTCTTTAATCAATTCTTCGTATGTAGATACATTTTTCGGGAAATATGTGGCAACCTTACCAACATCATTCTCCTCATGTGTATCAGCTGAGGCTGTATAGTACATTCCAAGTTCAGTTGCTAGATCCAATGAAAATGCATTGTTTTCAATATTTGCTCTGCCATTCAAAACATCCATTGAGTAACTAATTTCAAATAAATTTACATTTGTAGCACGTTTTAACGCCTTTGCATTTTCTGCCTCATTATCCCAATCACTCGTTTGCAATACTACCGGGTGGGGCTTCCATCTTCTATAAGGATGTTGTGCAATCCAGGCACCATTGTTTTCTTGAATTACTTGTTTTAACAACTTGTGATTCCTAAAAGAATCATTGTATTCATTGACTCCAAAAACTAACACATGTCCATCTTCTACATTGACTTCAATTCCAGCAAAAACCATGAAGTCATGTTTCTTTGAGAGAGCTTGTGCTTTTTCATATCCAAAAACTGAATCATGTTCTGTAAAGACAATTCCATCTAGGCCTCTTTCTTTAGAGAGGGCAATGGTTTCATCAGGATTAAGCTTTGAATCCCATGAACCAATTTTTGTATGATTATGCAGGTCAATTAACATCATCTTACCTATCAACAGTTAGTATTATGGTTCCTGTAGATGCTAATGGTCCACCTGTTCCATTGACAATTGCTGATTTTGCTGTAGTTTGCCTTCCTTCTAGGCCAGATGCTTTTCCTGCAAGTTGCCTCTGCGCTTCAACAAGCAAAAGCATGCCATACATACCAGAATGAGAATAAGACAACCCACCGCCATTGGTGTTAATTGGAAATTTACCTTTAGGGCTTGCTAAGCCATTCTTCCACAAATTGGTTCCTTCACCTCTAGGAGCCAATCCTACCATTTCTGCAGTTACTCCAGCAGTATAAGTGAATGAATCATAAAGCATTGCCATTTCCATATCTTTAGGACCCATACCTGCAATTTCATATGCCCTTTTTGAAGATAAGTGTGCTGAAGTCATAGTCATGTCTTCCATTTGCGACATATTGATATGACTAATTGCTTCTCCTGATCCCTCTATCCAGACTGGGTCATTTTTATATTCTGCAGCTTGTTCTTTTGAGACAATTACAACTGCTCCACCATGATCGGTTACAAGACAGCAATCAAGTAAATTTAATGGCCAAGCAATTGGTCGAGATGATAAGACAGTTTCAATATCGATTGGACCTCCGAAAGGATGAGTTTCTTTTGAATGCATAACTGCTTTAGGATTTAGAGTTGCCCACTCTCTGGCAACAACTGCAATTTCTGCAAAATCTTTTTTTGTAACTCCAAATTCGTGCATATATCTATTCATAGCATGCGCGTAATATGTTGGAGCACCCCAAAGACCATATATTTGCTCAAATTGCATACTAGGATCCCATGGATCATAATTAAATCCACCCCCCGTACCCTTGTTGCCTCGTGTACGAATTGAGTGACCAACTTCTCCATGTGATATAACTGCATTGTTTATCATCCCAGAACTTATTGCAGCAATTGCATGATTAACAAAAAAAATAAAACCCGCTCCACCTACATACGTGCTGTCTACATATTTTGGTTTAATGCCTAGGTATTCTGCTAAGGCAATAGTTTGGAATCTACCTGCTCCACCTGTTACAAAGAAACCCTCTATATCATCAATATTCAAGCCCGCATCATTTGTTGCATTAATAATTGCTTCTGTATGTAAAGTAAGGGAATCTTTATTAGTATCGAAGCCAAACGTGTCAGATTCTCCGACTCCCACAATTGCACCAGCCCTTCGCAATTTATTTGTCATTTAAACTATCTCCCAATATGGCATAAATATTTCATCTTCAACTTTTTCAAACTTAATAACTACATTTGCACCTATTTTTATTGATGTTGGATCTTCTGGATTAGCATTTGCTATGACACTTAACATTCTGACATCTTCTTCAGTATCAATAAATGCTGTTACAAAAGGGACTGCCTCTTTCCAGCCATCTGTTGCTATATGTTGGATTGCAAAAGTGTATATGGTTCCCTTACCTGATGCTTGTTTCCAAATTATATCTCTTGAATGACATCCTTTTTTTGGACAAATTATTCTGGGATAAAAGAAAAATTTTTTACATGAATTACATTTTGGCAGCATTAAAATATTATTTTTAGCACCATCCCAAAATTCCTTCGCATTTAAAAGATCTGGGTCGGGTGTTGGACCAAAATAAACTTTATCAGTATTTTTTTCTTTAGACATAATTTTTTACTTATACATATATATTTGAAACTCCATATAGAAGTATAATCAATTATTGCATATGAAGCTATTGAATGCTAAATTCGAGATGTATTATTTCTGCTAATGTTTGGAGTATAAATGATTATCGAACAGTATGTTAGAGTGCTGATTCTCATTATCCTTGCAATTGCCTTCCCCCTTTTACCATTAGCAGGATCTTATTTATTTAGTAAACTAAATTATCGACCTGCTAACGCCAACGATGTCAAATCATCCATTTATGAATGCGGAGTTGAAGCCGCTGATATAACATGGAGGCAGTTTAATGCCAAATATTTTTTGTACGCTTTAGGTTTTGTAATCTTTGACGTTGAAGTGATTTTTTTATTTCCCTGGGCTGTCATTCATACAGAACAAACTTTTTCAATTTTAATTAAAGTTGCAATTTTTGTAATTGTTTTAGCCTTTGGTCTTTTTTATGCTTGGCGATGGCGAGCACTGGAGTGGCAGTCATGACGCTTAATACTTTGCAGCTGCCAGGTCAAGATTTGAAAAATATTATCGAGGATAACTTCCCTGAAACAATAAACAATTTTTCGTTGGATTGGGTAGAAATCCCAATTGCCAACTATCTTGAAATTATCACCTGGATGAAGAATGAACCGAAAATTGATGCTGCGCAACTATCTAACATAACTGGAGTAGATATGATTGATTCATTTGAAATACATTTACATCTACAGTCCTTAGATTTAAAGAAATTATATTCAATGAAGGTTATATTAGAACGAGAAAATCCTGTAATACCAAGTCTTTGCGATTTATACATTGGAGCTAATTTGCAAGAAAGGGAAATTTTTGATCTTTTAGGTATTAATTTTGACGGACATCCTGATTTACGAAGAATATTTCTATGGGAGGGATTTGCAGGTCACCCTCTTCGTAAAGATTTTATGCAGATGGAAGATGCTAATCCAGGATTACCAAGATTTCCATTTGAAGAAGAAGGAAAGCAGGAAAGATAGTGGCAACTGAAGACACGTATGAACTTAATATTGGCCCACAACATCCATCTACTCACGGCGTCTTTCGAATAAAAGTTGCAATGAATGGCGAAACTATCGAAGATCTTGACATGATTGTGGGATACCTTCATCGATCTATGGAGAAGCTGTCAGAAGAACGCACATTTACACAAAATATCCCTTTTACAGATAGAGCAGATTATTTAGCAGCTATGTCAAACAATTTAGGATATTGCCTGGCTATTGAAAAAATTTCTGGGGTTTTACCTCCGCAACGAGCAACTGTTTTGCGCGTAATTTTTGCAGAGTTGCAACGAATTGCTAGTCATGCAATGGCTAATGGCACATTAGTTTCTGATGCAGGCGCCTGGCAAACACCATTGATGTATATGTTTAGAGAACGTGAAAAGATTTTAGATCTTTTTGAAATGACATGCGGAGCAAGACTTACAACTAATTACATGCGTATCGGCGGTGTAGCTTTTGAACCTCCTGATGAATTTTATACTCAACTTAATTCTTTACTCGGGGAATTACCAGATCGAGTTGATGAATATATGGATATGTTAAGTGAAAATGAAATATTTATTGCGAGAACAAAAAATGTAGGCATAATAACACCAGAAGATGCAATAAACGGTTCTTTGAGCGGCCCTGCTTTAAGGGGAAGTGGTGTTCCTTGGGATCTGAGAAAAGCAGAGCCATATTGTGGTTACGAAGATTATGATTTCGAAATACCTGTTGGAATCATTGGTGATTCCTATGATCGTTTCATGGTCCGTTTATTTGAAGTAAAAGAATCAGTTAAGATTATTAAACAAGCACTAAGCGTACTACCAAAAGGCATGCATAAAACACAAATTCCATTAGCTCTACGCCCAGAGCCAGATCAGGTCTATTTTCGTACAGAGGGGCCAAGAGGTGAGCTTGGCTATTTTGTCATAGCTGATGGAGGGCCGGCCCCTTATCGTATGCATATTAGAGCTCCTTCTTTTATTAACTTGTCATTATTAAAACAATTAGCCATTGGCAGTTCACTCCCTGATGCTGTTGTCACTCTTGGTTCTATTGATATTGTTGTTGGGGAAATTGATAGATGATAAAGAATATTTTTTCAAATTCGATTTTTAGTAAGTTAATAATTTTATTAGCAGGTTTATTTTTTATATTTTTTGGCTATCTAGCAAATACATATTTATTTGACTTATCTATTTTTTCAGATTTTATATTTGATTTTTTTCTTGAGCGCTCATCGTATAATTTAGCGTATTTAGCATCTTCTATTATTGGCGCTTTAGGAATTATTTCTTTTGTAGGCTTAGTTTTATTAATCGGATCTTGGGTAGAACGAAGAGTAATAGCTCGTTTTCAAATTAGAGTGGGTCCAAATCGTGTCGGTCCTTTTGGTTTATTACAACCTTTGGCTGATGCAATTAAATTGATGCAAAAAGAAGTTCTAGTGCCAGACATAGCAGACAAACTGTTATTTTTAATACCACCAGTTGCTATTTTTTTACCTGCTATTTTGGCTTGGGGTCCTATTCCATGGGCTCCAAATATGTCCTATCTTGATATTAATGTCGGCATATTATATGTATTTGCAGTAAGCTCGCTAACAGTCCCAATTATTTTTTTTGCTGGATGGTCATCCATGAATCATTATGCTCTTTTAGGTAGCATGAGGACAGTGGCGATGATGGTTTCCTATGAAATACCAGTTTCATTGTCACTCTTAAGTGTTGCGCTTGTAACAGGCACTTTAAATTTTAATGAAATAGTTCTGTGGCAATCAGATAATTCTATATGGCTTGGACTGTTTATTCCTTTTGCTCTTTTTACTTTTTTCTTTGCCTCAACAGCGGAAATTAATCGAACACCAAATGATATAGCAGAAGCTGAATCTGAAATCGTTGCTGGTTATCATATTGAATATTCAGGAATGAAAGCTGGTTTATTTATGGCAGTCGAATTAGGTAATGCCGTTTTACTGGGAGCTTTAATTTCTAGTTTATTTTTAAATGGATGGTTTTTATTTGGCATTGAAAATTTTGTTCCTCCATATATTATATTTATAACAAAAACAGTTTTTATTTATTTGTTGTTGATTTGGCTGCGTGCAACTTTTCCACGTTTTAGGTTGGATCAACTTATGAATTTTGCATGGAAAACCTTGATTCCTGCCTCCATTATTCATTTCTTTGTAATTGCGATAGAAGTCAGCATCATGTCTCATTTTAGTGAAATTCCATACTTGATTTTTCTTTTCACAATCATAAATATATCTTTAGTAGTATTGCTTGCATATCTGTGGGGTAAAATATTTCATGTTCAGCAATATCAACCAGAAAAGATCCAACCAAGATTTGCGACTTCTATTGGCGGATTAGATGCAATGAAAGAGGTTAGTTCAATTGATTGAAGTAAATATGTATAATGCTGCTTTTTTATTGTTTTCTATGATTACCTTGTTGTCTGCTATAGGCGTTGCTGTAATTAATAGTTTAATGCGCTCTTTATTCCTTTTAATTATTTCTTTTATTGGAGTTGCTTCATTGTTTGTTTTGCTTTCAGCTGATTTTATTGCAATTGCGCAATTGTTAATCTATGCTGGCTCTATTTCAATTTTGCTGCTTTTTGCCGTGATGTTAACTCCCGAAATATCAATTAATAATCAAAATTCAAAATATTTTTTATTTGCTGCACTGGCGGGCATACTTTTTATTTACATAATGTTTTTATTTATTTCTATTTTTGATATTAACCAATTGGCAGGTTTAAGTCTGAATAAATTAAATTTTAGCAACACTATTGATAAAATTGGCACATTGCTTCTTGGTAAGTATATTATTGCCTTTGAATTAGCATCTATTTTACTATTATTTGCTTTAATTGGTGCAATATCAATTGTTCGTAGCAATGAGTCAGATTTTAACATCATTGCTACAAAAATTAAGGATAAAAAATAATGGTAAGCTTGGAAGCATACTTATTAGTTGCGAGTATTTTATTTGCCATTGGATTATTTATTGCTTTAGGCAAAAGGAATTTAATTTCTATTGTTATGGGCATTGAAATCATGCTGAATGCAATTAATCTAGTCGCAATTTCATTTGCGCGCTATGGAAGCATGTTTGATAGCCAGATTGATGCATTAGCAGGACATGTTTTGGTTATATTTATTTTGACTGTTGCAGCTGCGGAAGCTGCTATTGCTCTTGCTTTATGTGTACTTGTTTATAGACACTTTAATACTATAAATGTCAGTGATATGACTAGTTAGGATAGACTATGTGGAAACAATCCTTTGAAGTTCAAACTGGCTATGAAGCTAAAATTTGGAAAGAATTATTCAACCAAGAAGCAATTTCGGTAAGAGTAGTTCCTCCATTGAATCATGGATCGATGTTGGTTCCACGAACAATATGGGTTCCAGATGGTAAAACACATTTGATTAAAGAAATAAAAAATAAAATATAAGGATAAACGTATTGCAGATTAATGAATTATTTATATGGCTTATTCAATTTTCTCCTATTATAGGTGGAGTAGTAATCCTTTGCTTGGCAACCCATAGAAAAAATTTGTCTCCTTTTATAGGTTCTATAAGTGTATTTATTTCATGGATTTTTTCTTGCTGGTTATTAATATCTTCAATTGCTGAAGAAGGCAGCTTATTTATTAGCACTCAGCACGAATGGTTCAGTGCATTTAATTTAAATATTAATATTGGAGTGATGTCTGATGGATTAACTGCAATGATGTGCGTTGTAGTAACATCAGTTGCTTTACTTGTTGAAATTTTCTCAAAAGGCTATATGGAGCATGAAGATGGCATTGCCAGGTATTATGTTTTCTTATCTATTTTTATTTTTAGCATGCTTGGCGCAGTCCTTGCAGTGAATTTGTTACAAGTTTTTATTTTTTGGGAGTTAATGGGGCTTTGTTCATTTCTTTTAATTGGTTTTTGGTTTGAGAAACCTCAAGCGGTACGCGCTGCAAGAAAAGCTTTTTTGATTACTAGATTGGGTGATTTAGGTTTTGTTGTTGCCTTAGTAGTAATTTGGAATGCAGTAGGCACACTAGATATTAGTGTGATTAATGAATCGGCTGCACAATTTTCTTCCGTTGCAATATTTGTTGCGACCTTTGGTCTTTTATGTGGTGCAATGGGCAAGTCTGCTCAATTTCCATTGCATGTATGGCTCCCAGATGCAATGGAAGGACCAACACCAGTTTCAGCACTTATTCATGCAGCGACTATGGTAGCAGCTGGAGTTTTTCTTATTGCACGATTTTTTCCTCTTTTTGAACTCTCAGGAGAT
>CEWO01193235.1_pt1 | contig 14356 bp, 9 predicted proteins | sample 361561 | NCBI WGS metagenome assembly CEWO01 (sample SAMEA2623627, study PRJEB7988) | marine metagenome | isolation source: saline water (ENVO:00002010), including
GAGCCATGCCAGTTCGTTGCTTTGCAGTGGTCACCTTGTTTCTGCTTTCTACACTTTTGCAAGGATACGCACTTCCAACAGAGAAATCCTTTGTCGAAGATGAAAACACTTCCTCAGCCCCTACTCAAATGGGACAATCGAACTTACTCTCAATCGGCTCATTCCCTGATGGAGCCAATACCAACACACGCCTTGGTATCCTTGATGGTGAAGCACTTCAATCTCTTGATGTTGATATTGATTCAGCCAACCTAGCCTCTTCGACCGGATATTCACTCACCGATTCACTCGATTTTTCTCGTAACACCGTTTATGATGGCGTTGATGTTAACGGTTCCTCCCTCACAATTTTGCCACAAGGATGGGAGTGGGATTTTGAGAACTCCAACCACGGATGGACGCTCGGCACACCTGCTTGGCTTTGGGGGCACGACAGTATTCTTGGCCCTACAAACGGAGTAAGCAGTGGCGCTAAAGCCATTTATACTTACAATGGCAATTATCCCAACGGACTTAGCACTACGATTTGGGCGACTTCTCCTGTGATGAACTGCTCTTCATGTTCAGGCTCATGGGACCTGTCATTCATGAAGCGTCTTAGCATTGAAAGCGCAACATGGGACCATGCTTACGTCGCTGTCAAAGGTACCAACGGTGCTTGGGCAACCGTGTATTCTTCTGGCTATACCCAAGACAGTTCATTTTCGTTACAAACCATCAGTATTACCAACTACATTGCAAACAATCCTTCTTTCCAAGTTCGATTTGGCATAGGCACGACCGACAGTTCAGTCAATTACGATGGCTGGAATGTCGATGATGTTTCTGTGATGCCAAGTGGTACTGGCGTATCATCTGGTGAAGGGAATTGGACCTCTGCCCCATTCAGCCCCTCCACTCTTGGACAAGGTGAAATGCGAACATTCGGATATCTCCATTTGGACGCAGAAGTTCCCGCAGGTGAAATTCTAGAATGGCAACTCCTCGATGCATCAACCTCTCAACCGATTCCAGGTTTTGAACACTCCACTGCTAAATCAATCGACCTCGGAATGATTGATTGGGAGAATTATCCAAGTGCACGCCTTAGTATTCACATGAAGAGTCAGGCTGGTGGAATACCCTCGGTCCATGGAATCCATTTTGAAGGAAAAATCGTTGAAGACTTTGAAGAAGATCCGACGGGTATGGGATGGCAGTTACAGTCAACCAGCTGGTCTCCTGGCCAGATCTCCGGAACAGGCACTCTGGTCTCAAAGCACTTTAACATCCGTTCAGGTTTTGCAGGTTTTGATTCAAATTGTTCATTGACGGGTAATGGTCAAATCGAATATTCTCTTGATGGTGGAGGAACATGGGTCGTACTCAACACCGGAACTCAGTGGCTTTTATCTCCTCACTTCACCGTTCAGTTTCGAGTAATTTCTACCGGAGGTAGTTGGACACTTGACACCTTTGATGTGGAAATGATTCGAACCAGTGTAGCGGATGGACTGCGCATCGACATCGGTATGGATGGTGTCAGTGATTGGTCGATGGAAGGACAAGGTATTGGGCGTTTGGGTATTCAAGACCGGTTATCAGATGGATCTATGTGGCAAACACATGCATCTTCTCCAGCCGGTTCTGCTGCCTTCAAATTCCTTCTTCCTGTTGGAGGTGTTTCCGGCTTTGAATTCGGAGTTGCATCTCCTGCTCAGCCAATGAACTCTCCTTTCTTGACGATGTCTATTGATGGACAAGATTTCATGTCCTCATCATTACCAAATCTGCAAGACCTGCAGGTCATCTCCCTTAGTTCAAGCGAATTAGCATCGATGAACAGCGCACTTTCTCAGGCCACAGTATCCGATGGTGTAGAAGGCCTGCCGATGGTCGAAGTGACGCTTCGTATCGGTTCTTCTTCAAGCAATGGCGATGTTTTGCTTGGTGGTCTGTTTGCTCCTTACGATTCAGAACTTTCACTGCAATTTGATTCGACTGATGCCGTGGTTATCGCTCTTAACGATGCGTTGCAATCGGTGAATTCGATTGGTGGTACCAAGGAACTTGCCTTACCTATCCGTATGTCCTCATCCGGAGCAATTCATTTCACGGTGGTTCAGCAATCAACACAGAGTTCTATTGAACCGGTTTCTCTCACAATTTCCAATGTTACAGACACATTCACTCCTTCAACGGATTGGATTGAAGTTACCAGCACATTTGATTTCTCAAACTTAGGCGTGAACGATGCTGAAGCATATGTCAAAGCAAATGGGTGGGCTGTTGAACTGCATTTACTCGGTCAATCTGCAGAGTCTCATATTCGGTGCCAGGCTTTGTCGTTGCCAGTGTATGGCTCAGCTGTGAACGGCTGTCTCAAGCAAGGAACTTCCATGATTTGGGTTCATAACGGAGCCAATGGAGAAGTCCGAATGCTTGGCAGCGGCTCCTTTTTACAAGTTGACCATCGATTTAAATTTACAGAGCAATGGAACGATGAAGAATCTCTTGCAGTCTCTGTCAACCTCATTGCTCCTACCGGACCAATGCTTCCAGTCAGCATGAACTTTGGACTTGGCTCTTCGCTCGGTGTAGAGAATGATGTATCAGTTGTGAACTGGGGCATTGTCAATGAAAATCAGGTTGAATCGATGCTCTCAGCACCTTACTTGAATCCTGGTGACGATGTTGTTGTTGAAGTTGAACTCGGTTTCGAAAATGTTCCAATGAGTCCTTCACCTCGAACAGGTTCCACATTGGTTCGATTCCTCGTGGATGGAACTGAAATCCAATCATCCTCTCTCATCTCCAACGGAATTGTTTCTTTCCCATGGACCGTTCCAGTCAACAAAGAAAGCGTCACACTTTCACTTGACGTCTCTCCATTAAACGGCCAGGATATTGTTTTTGATGTTCCAAGTAGCGTTGTTTTTGAATTCGATACCGTCGACCCAGAACTTCTCTCAGTCAGTGTCTCTGAATTTGACCACGTCGATGCTCGTCCATTGACGCAGATTGAATTTGTCATTGCTGACCGTCCAATATTACCTTCTCATGCCAAGGTACACTACTGGCGCTCTTGGTTTGATGATGTCAATCAAGACGGTGTGATGCAGGAGAATGAAGTTCAAGAAAAGCCGCTCCTTCTTCCTGAAAATCTGACACTTGTCCAAGGAACATATACGATGGAAATTGATACCTCGGATGCGTTCAGTGGTTCTTACTTTAGTGGTTGGATTGAAGTCGCTGACCCAGCAGGAAACATGATGCTCGCATCTGGCTCATTTGACCAACCCCTGTTCAATGTTCAAATCAACAACGATGGCTCTCCACAACTTGGTTCTGCACCAGCAAGTTGGAACATTGGTGACTCGATTTGGATTCATCCAGGCGAATCGAATGTGTTACATCTCCCGTTATGGGACTTGAATGGAATTTCAGATATCGCCTATGTTGAACTTGATTTGGCAGGGAATCAAAACGAACCCGTTCTTCTCAAGTGGAATGCAACCAATGACCAGTGCACCAGCCTTGACATCTATCTCGATATTGAATCGTGTAACTTCATCCCAGCCCAAGCCAATAACTTGTTTTCATCAGAAGGTACGCTTGAAGTCAACTTTTCTCTTGAATGGGGCTTTGATCCCGATGTAAGTTTGACGCGTGTTCCAACAGTATTCATTCAAGATTATCGTGGTCAATCGAACACGCTCTCAGTTCCAGAATTAAGTTGGAAATTCTCTGGAGAAATGTTTGTTGAAGCGGATACGCTCACATATTCCATTGACGGAAATTCCGTCGATACACTTGGCACATGGGTCCAGCCACGACAGGATATTGAGGTAAGTGGTGAGTTGACATGGTATCGTTCAACACGTGCTGTTTGGCAACCGATTCAATTGGAACTTTTGCTTGGGCCAAGTGATGTCCAAGTTGACTCGGTTAACGGAACTTTTAGCGGCTCTGTTGCCGCCCCTCTCGCTCCTGGTTCATACGGTCTTTTCACCTCTCTTTATCAACCTCCAAACGGGGCTATTGACCGCACCCCTACTACGCCACCAGCTTGGTTTATCGTTGACAATCAAGACCCGACTGTCGTCGGTGTGCCTTCGCCTTCCAATGGTATTCGACTGTTAGAATCGACGTGGTCGGAAATCAACTTTGAGATACTCATCTCAGAGGCTGATCGATTGAATGAATCCTCATTGCTGCTTCATTGGGCAGTTCATCCAGAGGGCGTTGGTCTATCGAGTCAGTCGATCATCAACGGGAGTGAATCCCTCTCAATTATCGGCGGTCGTGCCTTTGGTGATTCAATACCGTGCTCAACCATCTTGAATTTGGACGAATTGTTAACCTCGTCGATGCGAAATGAAGCCCTAGAACTTCGAGTATGGGCTACTGGGCAAGATTTTGCTGGACATGAAATCAACCCCGTGTTCAATGATATTGACGCCCCACTCGCAGTTTGGGTTCTTGAGCAGCGTATTGCAGAATATTCCTTCAGCGTTCCAGAAATGAAGCCGAGTAGTAATTTTGCAGCAGGAGAAACCGTAAGTCTCGGTCTTTCAATCACCAATTCCGGCTTAGCGGATGGTGACGCTCAGATGTTTGTAGAACTCGTTGAGAGCAATGGGGCACGAACCCGCATTGATGCACGAGGAATACAGATTGAGTCTGGCAGCACCTACATTTACTCGAAGGACTGGATTCCTGACCGTTCAGGAACAATGTGGATTGAGTTCCAAATCATCAACGGTCCAATGGCTCAGTCGGAAACGGTCTATGTTGATGAAGCCCGTACAGACGGTCTTCTCGGCGGGATTTCTTCTGTGAACCCCGTTCTCTTGATTGTCATATTTGCACTCACTGTGTCATTGGTAGGCTTACTCATCTTTGGATTAAAGACATCTCCTCAATCACGACCTCTATCACTCGAACAACGACACATGGTGATTCAGCAAGCAGCACCTTCGCAACCAGCAGTTGCCCCACAACCAGCGGCTCAAGGACCATACGGTGCTCCGCAGCAGGCAGCATCTCCTGGCGAAAACCCATACCAGTGAGTTTCATTCATCATCCGAAGACTTTGAAACGGTGATGTTTACCGCAGACTGGAGGGAGTAGGAGGATCGCTGACAGAGTTCGACTCTGAGGAAAGTCCCCTCTCCTAAGTGCAAACGGCTTACAGAAGTGAGAGAACAGAAATGGTCAGGTCAATGCTGCAGAAACGAACGATACAGGGTGTGTACAATGAAGTTGAAAAACCGAGATTGCCTTGTGGTCGATGAGACGAGCAACCCCGTTGGAGCAAGTCCAAACAGCCCTGTTGACGCGGCACGTCGAGGGGCAGGTAGGATGCTAAGTTGAATGCGGTCGCCGAAAGGTAACAGAAAGGGGCTTACTCCCTACTCCCTCCACTTCATTGTTTATCTTCGAGAAGAACAGCCTCGAGCGGTCGCATAGAAACTGCTGAGGCTAATGCTATGCCGTCTCCATGATCAATCCAAGGCTCTTCACCTCGTATCGCCGCACGCAGTGAATGTTCAGCAGAAATGACTGATGGTAGCAAAAACGTACTCGTAATGAAAGCAAAGAATATCAGCAGACACATCACGAGGAAGAAATTCACCAAACCAGGGAATGCTGCAAAGCATCCTGCAGCAATGCCGGACATTGTCGTCACCGTGGTTTCAAAGATGGTCTGCCCAGTTTTTTCTATAGAATTGGCAATTCCGGCCGGAGTTTCACCTTCTTCACGAATTCTATGCATGACGTGAATTGAATCGTCAACTCCAATTCCAAAGACAATGGTGCCAATCATAGCAGTGAATATGTTGACATTGACATCTCCACTCTTCATCAGCAATGGTTGCCAAAGAATGACCACTGCAACTGGAATCATGGTATAAATCCCTAATCGTGGTGAGCGGAATACTATCGATAAGAGGACGGTGAGCACGAGCATTGTGATGAGTGTTGTCGATGTTTGAGCATCGTGTATTCCTTCGTTGATATCCAAGGATACAGGCAATCCACCAGTTAGCAGTGAGGTCTTGGTTTGACCATCCACTTCGGGTTCATTGGTGAGAAGAAGGTCGATTTCATCTCGCAATTCACCAGCTACATTGAGGTTCATGTAAGGTTGAGTGACATAGACAATTGCCTTGGTTCCATCTTCATTGAGTAGCATTGAACGAACTTCGTCAGAAAGGGTATCGAACACCACATTGACCATGTCCTTGCGCAGACCTTGACGTCCGTCTTCGCCCGTTAATTCAAGGCCGAGCCACACATTACATTCGATGGGGTCATTACTGTCCCAGCAAGGGTCATGGAGCAAATCCCACAGACTTCCTTCATACAACGTAACGCCATCGGCTAACGTAATGGTTGCTGGAATTGTTTTCAAGAAGGTGATGATGCTTGTTGTATTGGTTTCATCAACCTGGTCAATTTTCATTTCGATAGCATCAATGGCATCTAAAACTGGAAGGTCACGAATATTGTCTGTTTTATTCTGTTGAGCCTGCAGTGTTCGCTCTTCTGCATCAAAGATAAACAGGGATGTTTGACCTCCGCTGAACGCTCTTGAATAATTGGCGAGCATGTTGAGAGATTCAATACCATCAGGTGCTTCAGAAGAACCCGTAATTGGTTCATTCATCGTATCCCAATTTGACACTCCAACGCCAGTGACAAAAATAGCGGCGAAAAGAATCACTACTATTCCAAGAACAGAGACAGGGAAATTGGAGACCTTGTTGAGAATATCTTTCACAAACGCTGGGTTGCTTCTTTTGTTGAATCGCAACATCCATGCCAAAGTCGGTACGAGGATTATGCTGAACACGAGTGTGGAAAATATTCCCAAGCACAACGTGATTCCAACAGAGCGAATAGGTGAGACTGAAACGATTTGAGGAGCGATAAGAACTGAGAACCCTACAATGGTTGTCAGTGCGGATAAAAACACTGCCACACCTGTCGAACGGGTCATTTCAAGAACACACTTGCGATAAAAATCGAGATCCCAAAGTTCGGGAACTTCTTCAGGAGGTTTTCCTTGCTTTCGCCTTCGCTCGTTTTCATCATGCGCCTTGTCAATTTCCTTTCGACGTACTTCCTCAATTCGGTTGACCATATGCAGTGCATAGTCCACCCCTAAGCCAATGAGAATAGGGAACGTTGCAATAATCATCGGGGTTAATGTAATGTCCATAAGCACCGATGAACCGAATGTTACAGCAAGTGCCATGACAATTGGCGTGCCGGTAATCACAACGACTTTCAGCGAACGGTGAAGGAAGGTAATTACCAAAATTGTGATAATGACCGAAAGGGGTAAAATTTTGATTAAATCATCGTAAATAGAATTCGAGATGTCTTCAAGGACTTTAGTGAGTCCTGTAACGGTCATGTTGGTATTTTGCATATCGTTTGAACGATTGTCGATTACGTCTTGGAAATGTTGGTGTAGATGGCTAAAATCTCTGAAATTTGCGACGCTTGGGTCATGATGCATTCCAATGACAATCGCAGCAGTATCCCAGATTCCATCACCATCAAGGTCGTTGGTTTTATTCCCGTCTCCATCACTGTCATAACTGAGGTCCATGTCATTGGTATCTTTGAACAAGGCATCAAAACCACCGTCGGATTCTTCGATAATCTGGTCGATAGTTTGCTGGTCAGGGATTGCATACGCCCCTCCTCCGGGTAAAAGATCACAATCAAAATCTAAAGGAATGCGGGTATTGATTCCATGAGTACATAATGAATTGTTAAAACGCCCATCAGCAGAATTGATTTCCTTGATGACTTGTGCAGGTGAAATAATCCAAAGAACACCATCATCACGTCCATGGTCATCTTTACTGTAATCGATTCCTCGACCAGTACTTCCTGCCCCGTTGACATTGTTATCATCCCCTTCAACCCAACTTATTTCATTCAAAAAGGCCTCATTGGTGATGTTGAGGGTGTTGGCAGTATCGAAAGCATTTGGTGTCCTGACATAGATAATAGCGATATCAGTCGACCATTCCGTTCGAACTTCTTTCAAAAGGTCAGTTGAAGGTGCTCCGTCGGGAAGGAATATTTCGACATCGTCATCGATTTGCTGTTGAAACGAGAGTCCCTGTTGCGCAAAAAAAGCAGCGATAATGACCAGAAGAATGACGACAGTGGCAGGTGAGGCGAGAATGCTGCTGTACATTTGGTCGACTCGCCGAGCGGTTATGTCGTTTGCCTGATTGCGGACTGAGGAAAGCCGATTACGGATATTCTCCCATTCGCCTCCCTTCTGCATGGTGATGCGATAGAGAGGTGGCCTTTGAATGATGCTCCATATAGGGCTGTTCTTTGAAGAAAAGAACTCGGATTAGTCGAGTCCAAATTCTCGTACCAATAAGTGTCGCAAAAATCCTCGAGCGCTTTGCAAAACTAGGCCAGTCGCCATAAGTGAAAGACCGAGTACGCCGATCCAAATTGCCGAAAGACCGGGGCCGACAAAACTGTCGATATGGCCTGTGACGCCTTGTGCAGTATTCATTCCCATTGCAGCTCCAGTTGCAAGAAGTCCAGCACCAGGTAGTCCGAGGACGAGGAGCGGTTTCTTTTGCGAGAGAGAAAGCATTGCCCATGTGAGGACGGTAAATCCGTGAGATACTGCGGTAAAGTTTGACCCTTTGGGGACATCATAACGAATTATTGTAGGAACTTCAATGATTTGTAATTGCTTTTCACGAGCGTCTTCAAGCATTTCTAAAGAGAGTTCCATTCCTTCTGAATCGAAGCGAAGACGTTCGAGTGCCGTCTGTGAAAAAGCACGGAATCCTGATTGGGTATCTTTGATACCAAGGTCACTGGAAAGATTACTTGCGGCTGTGATCACTTTGATGCCAAGTCTGCGATAAGCAGGCATGTCAGTTCCACTCCCTCCTTCGACGAACCGTGAACCAATTGCAAAGTCTGCTTCACCAGAAAGAATAGGTTTGAGCAGTTTAGGTATGTCTGAGGCGCGATGCTGTCCATCGCTGTCAAGAACGATGAGGGCATCGACATTGAGGTCCTTTGCCTTGATGAACAAGGTTTTGAGTGCGCCGCCATAACCCCGGTTCACTCTGTGTCGGATGACAGTTGCGCCGCATGCTTCGGCTATGCGTGCACTCGAATCAGAAGACCCATCGTCAATACAGATGACCGCATCTACATATCGTAAAGCGGTTGTTACAACCGTCCCTATGGTCTCCTCTTCATTGTACATGGGCATGCCTGCAACGATGAAACGTTTTGCAGAATCTCCTGTGTTTTTCAGAATACCACCCGACTCTTGGCGGTTTCCAGTCATATTTAGTAATATACCTAGCAGTATTTATTATATTTAGTATTCAAACGGTTTGGGCTTCTTCAAGGGTCGAAACCCCTGAAGAAGCGGCATCGTGTTTCTATGAAGCACGTCAAACATTCAAACGAAAGGCGTTCAATCTTGAAGTTGTGTCACAGTTGTAACTGCACGTTCTCCATTGAGAACCTTTTCCAGAGCATTGAGCGACATGACCAATGGAACATAGGCTTGTCCATCGCTGGTAACATAGGTTGAGCAATCGGAAAAGGCAGCAGTATTGATCGAGATTTTTAAGGCTCCACCAGCGTTGCTTTTCCGGACATATCCTACCAGTATGTTCGTTGTTTCATCTTCAGTTTCAGGCATCGTTTTTTCATTATTTTTTGGCACGTTTTTCAACTCCATCGCCGGGATTTCTCCACGGCGGTAACATTGTAGGATTTGATGAAAGGTTATCAAACACATGGCTGTTTTTCTCAACCTTTGAAATTGGTTTGATAGCAACAAATTGACCAAAGGCTCATACATAGGCGTTTCTTGATTCAACCATGCGAGCATTGGTCACCGGTGGTGCAGGCTTCATTGGTTCTCATTTGATTGACCGATTAGTTGCTCGTGGAGACACTGTTGTCGTACTCGACAATCTTTCGAGCGGAAAATTGCATTTTATTCAAGGACATATCGATTCAGGTAATGTCTCTCACATCCAAGGGGATATCACCAATTTCGACACCGTACTTTCTGCTATGGAAGGCATTGATTGCGTTTTCCATCTTGCAGCGAATCCAGATATCAGACTTGGCACCCGTATTACCGATACGGACTTGAAACAAGGAACGCTTGCGACGTACAATATCGTTGAATCTATGCGTCGATGCGATGTCAAGAAAATTGCCTTTGCCTCTTCTTCGGTTGTCTATGGCGAAAATGCTCCACTTCCTACACCCGAGACGCATGGCCCGTGTATGCCCATTTCCTTGTATGGTGCGAGTAAACAAGCCGGTGAAGGGCTCATCAGCAGTTGGGTTGGAACCTTTGGCTTGCAAGCGTGGATCTTCCGATTTGCAAACATTATCGGTACACGGGGCACGCATGGCGTGATTTTTGATTTTATTCACAAACTCAAAGCCGACCCTTCACGACTTGAAGTTCTCGGAAATGGTCTTCAGGAGAAATCATACATGGAAGTCGAGGATTGTGTCAACGGTATTCTTCATGTTATGGAACATTCAAATGACTCGCTGAACCTGTTTAACCTCGGCTCGCATGACACTGCATCTGTTCGAAGAATTGCTGAAATTGTGGTTGAAGAAACTGGATGCGTCGATGCATCAATCGAATACACCGGTGGTGACAGAGGTTGGGCCGGTGACATTCCAAGAGCCATGCTCGGGATTGATAAGATGATGTCAACAGGCTATGATGTCCGATACAACAGTGAAGACGCAATCCGCCACACTGCAAAAGCACTAATTCAAGAAATTGGAATTGATGAGGAGATGAACGAATGAAGTATACCTACGATGATGAAGCAGATGCACGAACAACGGCATTAATTCGAGTGATGGCCCTTTTCTTTGTTGGCATTATGATTATTGCAGCCACAACAAGCCCTATTGCAACTGGAACCAAAGAAGGAGAACGTGCTCCTGCTCTTGAAGGTAAATACTACAACGGTAGCGGATGGTTCGATTTTAATTTAGAATCCTATTGGGACCCACTATGGGAAGAAGGCGACATCACCGGACAGTGGGTCGCTCTGGAGTTCATGGATACAGACTGCCCATATTGTATTCAATCTGCGGAAGATATGTCTGCGAATGCCAATGATTTCGGAAACCAAGATTCGGGCTGGGATGGAGCAATGGTCAATTTCCTTGCGAGTGTTGCTGAATTGAATATTGACGGCCATGATTCAAGTCGTTCTGAAATAACCGCTTTCCGTAACAAGATTGCAGACTCTGGCGAAGATTGTGCCAGTATCGATTGTGGTGCTCGACCAGGTAGTGCGCACAATTTCCCATATATCGATGACTTGGACCTTGATAACATGAAGAAATGGAAGGTTTCCGGCACTCCGAGTTATTATCTCATACAACCCGATGGAATCATCGCTTGGAGTTCAGCTGAAAATCCAGGTGAATCACTTCGTGATGCTATTCTTACACTTGTTCCCCGGGAGAGTGCTTCTTAATGGATTCCAATCTTCAACTGATGTTGTATCTGATTCCAACCATTGTTGGAATGCTTTTGGTACTTCCACTCGGTCGCTCAATTGTAACACCTTTTAGTGAAAGGTTTACGTCATTGGCTACAGAGCGTGGTCGCGTCTTCTTTGGACTTATCGTCACGTGTATTGCAGGGGCTGCGGTCTCTTTCCAAACACTTTGGATATCGTCAAAAGTCAGTGAAGGAGGAAACTTTTGTTCTTCGAATACTGTCTTTTCCTGTGACGATGTTATTGGTAATGCAGAATATAATGTCGATCCAATTTTGGGACTGCCATGGGGTGGCATCGGTGCTGCAACGTTCTGTATCCTTTTGTATTTGGTCTACTCTTCTTCAAAAGAACCGAATGCAGACTGGGTTACACTTCACTTGAAATTGGGTGCACTCGCTACTTTTACCGGTTTCTTTGTAATCGCACTGCTCGTATACTATGAAATTCAAATGGAGAAGATTTGCCAATACTGCACAACTGCTCACATAGCAAATGTCGCTGCATTCATCGGTTTCTTCCGATTGGTAAGAATGAACGATTCGAATGCTTGGAATGAATCTTGACTGGTGGTTAAATGAGCCGTGAAACAACTTTCTGGTCTGTATTCACTGCTCTGGCTCTTGCTGCACTCCTTGCACTTTATGCTCAAGACCAAGGTTTCTTTGAAACTGAAAATGAGCAAGTCTCATCGGGTGAGAATGAAACTTCGCCTTCTGACGTTCATTCATCTGCCAATCTAACTTCGACCGCAGATTCACCCGACTCCTTAGCATTGGAATGTCTTGACCACAGTGGGCTGGCTCGTCATGACCACGTCACATTACAGATTTTCATCAATGGAAGTCCATACACTGTCGAATCAGCTATTGGTATTCAAACAGATATCTGCAACGGCAATGAAAATTACATGCACACCATTCACACACATGATGATACTGGAAAACTCCATGTTGAATTAAACGAGGCTGGAGACATTTCACTCGGTGTGTTCTTTGACATTTGGGGATATCATTTCAATGAAACTGGAATTTTTGATCACCGAGCAAATGAGACCCACGAGATGGCTATGTATGTTCATGCATCAAACGAAAATGCCACAGAGGAAAATCGGGTGACTTCATTTGACGACTATCTCATTCTAAACGGCGAAGTAATCGAAATTCATTACCGACCTATAACCGGTTAAGGTGTGAAGCATCCTTCGAAGAACAAGGAATCTGCAGTCGTCTGGATTTCTTCCATCCGGTGCACGGTCACATCGATTCGTTCATTTTCTACGTAGGTTTTTCTTAGTTCATGCAATAAACTTCTTTGCACATCTGCAAGATTTTCGCCATACAAAATGTTGAGGTGGTGATTTTCCTCTCCATTAACGGATACGGTGTATTCTACGACCCACTCTTTGAGAGGGTGCCTTTCATCCCAAGTTACGTCTTCCCATGTTTCTGCCATTGTATATACATTGACGGGGTGGCTTATCAATCCTACGCACCTTTGCTTCGAAATATTTCCGGATTAAGGCCTTATTCTTCCGCTTCAAGGATATTCGGTGCAGATTTATCCTTTGCTTTGTCTTTTCTCGGCAAGATGGCGGCGACTCCAGCAGCAGCGGCAAGAAGGAGTATGAGAGGAGTTGGAGACCAAGATTCAGGAATGTCTCGAGAACGGTATGCGAACTCTACAGTACCGTAGGTTCCGAGCGAAGCGTTATGATTTGTAATGGCGTCTTCGGTATTTTCATGGACCAAGAGAATGCTGAATTCTTCTTTTGAAGTAAACGTGATTTCAAAATCTTGTTCACAGCCGAGAGGTGCTTGTGTACGCAGTAATCCCACACTGACTTCGATTGTGGAGGTGTTCAATCGACATTCGGCGGTGGCAACTAATACTCGGTCCCGGTGCATCTCTCCAGGGTTTGTGATTCCATCAGGAACTACTTTTTGGTGCTCTATCACGAGAAATGTCAGTTGAGTTTTATTCAGTTCCCCATTTGAAGGCACAAAAGCAAGCATGCGTGCCGTGATTTCATCACCGTTTTGAACGACATCAAACCGAAGTGTGGATGTCGATTGGCGAGTGAGTTCCAAATCGAGGATGTCTCTTTGAACATCGACCCAAGCTTCGGTGCCAGAACGTGGGTTCTTCCCCTCAACAAAAAATGTGGGTGAAGGTATTGAATCTCCATGGATGATTCCAAGCCGATTTATCCGATGTTGGGCTGCCGGTGGTTGAAATCCATCAAGGCCGTCCGAGGGGTGATAGGCGACCATTGCAATCCGTGAACCATGGGAGTCTGCGACACCCATCAAATAGGGGTCAATTTCCGCACAGGTCGGGCACCACGTCGTCGTCACTTCTTCAATCAAGAGACTTCGACCTGTGGATTCGGTGGCGATTGGTTCGAGCAGCGTTTCGCTTGGCTCAACAACCTTCGCTTGAACAAACCCGCTGCTCGATGTCAAAATCAAAAGGCTGATGACGCAAAACAAATGGAATTGAAGGTGTTTCAACATAGAACCCCTTCTCCCATATCATGGCGAAGGCGGCGACCCCCTTCATCCCTTTGTTTCACCTCTGAAAGAAAGGGAGGTTTCTTGAACAGGAGAGTGGCGAAGGACAACTGGAGGATTGAACTTGGCTGATCACTGGATTGAAAATCACAAACGTGATTCTTGGCGTAGACAAGCCAAGGCCAGCGGTTATAGAGCTCGCTCTGCATTCAAACTGAAGCAGATTCAAGAGCGCTTCGGCTTACTTCGCGAAGGAGACATCACCCTTGACGTGGGCTGCCATCCTGGTGG
>CEWO01200368.1_pt1 | contig 14248 bp, 12 predicted proteins | sample 361561 | NCBI WGS metagenome assembly CEWO01 (sample SAMEA2623627, study PRJEB7988) | marine metagenome | isolation source: saline water (ENVO:00002010), including
GGCTCCCTGAGGCTTTGCAGTCACTATCAATTTTGGAGGACATGCGAGGTGTGCCTGGGAAACTTTTTGGCGTTTGCTATGTGCACACATGAAAGGCTGGGCAACTTGTCCGGCACGCTGGAGAAAATAGTGACGGAAAGGAGGGAGATCGTCCGCGGAAATGAAGTGTTGTCTACTGTCGTGACACTGAAAAGTCACTCCAACGCGTTTCGTCTGATGTCAACGGACATATTGCGGGAAATATGGTACTTTTATCAATGCGCATGCTGCGGGGTGTAGGCACAGGACCCTAGCCTTCCGCATGGCATTCGCGCAGGGCGTGGCCCTCGTGCTTAAATGTGGCTGGACCAAAGGCTTGGGCAGGCTCTTTCTGCAGCTGCTACCATTGGTTTTACCAATAAACACCCAGCTCATTAATGCAATCAGGTCGCGGGGGTATCGTACACAAAATATTTCTTGATGTCATCCAAAACGTTTTTGAATCCAGAATACACGTCTTCATAACGCTTCGCACCGGTGACGACAATCCTGGAACTTTTGAAAATCAAGAGCACCACTGGAGACCCGCTGGGTCTGAATATTAACCCAGGGAATATGGAGGGCTGGTACGTCGTATGCGAGGCGTGCTCCTGATACATTCGCTTGACGTCGATTTCAGACACATTTGGAATTGAAACATTGGAGACAATGTTTTGAATTGCAAAGCAGGTTTGCTCGAATTCGTCGTCTGGGAATAAACGCCGTAGCATCTTTATGATCCCTCTCGCTGCATAGATCGACATCTGCCTGCTTGTTGCTCCTGTTATCACAACTTTCCCGGAGGAGAAAAGCAAGGCCGTTGTTTTCGGGTTGTCGATTCTGAGTGTGATGGCTGCAAATCTCTTTCTGTCATACGAACTGTTTCCGGTACAACGAGCCACTTTGGCCAGGTCGATTTTCTTCAAGGAACTCTTGACGTGCATTGTCGTTACCATGTTGTGGCAGGTTGGGAGATATTCCTGCCGGTCTCGGAACTTGACGCAGGACGACTTATTATCGAGGGCGTCAAGTAATTTCTGTTTGCATTCTTCGTTATTCATGACCTGGTAGCCCTGGAGCGCCTGCGGAAAGTCATTAAATTGATGTTCTGTCGAGACAAAGTCCATATATTTGCGCTTTCCCATTTTAAATACACCTGCGATATAAACATTTTTGGCGACCCCCGTATGCGTGCATTTTTATTTTTATGCGCTTGTCGTAGGTAACCAAAGGTGAACTGAAAACGTAACGTAATTTTGCTTGGGTCAAGAACCACAGGCCAATGTATATATACACAGACATTAAATTTGCCAGTGCAGCATGTTTGGCGACCTTGCAGGCGAATGTGAGTCTGAGGTTCACCAACTCAAACAGCTGGTGGTGAAAATGGATTATTGTAAGGATCGTATTCAGCAAGCAGCCGAGCAGGAGTTAAAGTGTCGAGACCCTCGCTATATGCGCTTTGACCTACCCATGAAACAGAGCTTCTTGCAGCACGCCAGAAACATGCAAGAAAAGTTGACCAAGAAGCTGCAGAAATACAATCACAAATACCAAGATCTTCTGCTTCAAGTTTTGCACCGACCACAACCAGCCAGCGTGCAGCCCTCAGAGGCCTGCCCGTTGTGCCTGGAAGACAATGAAGAAGTTCCGCTATGCGCCAACCTGGGCGATTACGTAAACGCCAATGGTGCCAGGCAGGGGCACGGCGTATGCACGGCCTGCCTTCCAAGCTACCTGGAAACGGGGCGGAATACGTGCTTGATGTGCAGAGAACCTTACGGCGACCAGTGGCTCGCCCTGCGCCAACAATACGGCTTCCAACAGGATGTCGAGATGGAGGATGCGTGGAGCAGCAACCTGCCTTTGGAATTCGACAATGGCATGAGCCCGGGCAGTGTATATGCCATGGGCGCGGTCGTGTGGTCTTTGAACGAAGAAGACTACCGGTTCACGGGTTTTATCACCCCCTCTGACCCCAGCGCACTGACGATTGGCCGCGGCAAAATTGGGTCATCGAGTCCGGGTACGCAGTCCTTTCCGCAGCTGCTCTATCGCATAGACTTTGACGTGTACGGCAGCCACAATGTCTACCGCCCGGCTGCTGAAATAGCCCCGGAAACAGCCGAGGTCCCGCCCGATCCCGTCGATGCTCAGATTGGGGTGTTTCACCCGGCCATCGTACTCGACGATTTTCTGTGGTCGGGGACGGTGCTCCGACGGATTCCCGTCGCGACTCCGACGGCTTTTTACCTCGTGGCACTGCACAGCTATTACACGCAGGATTTTCTGTTCTTCAGGCTGGCCTCGTCAGGCAGCATCGGCGACGGACTGCACCCGGAAGTCTTGCGCATTCATCAGGGGGCGTCTGCCCAGGGCCCGCGGGTGAGCGCGTCCCATGCCTTTCCGTTCTCCAGGCTGGCCTCGTCGAACAGCATCCGCGACGGACTGCATGGGGAAGCGTCTGCCCAGGGCCCGCGGGTGAGCCAGTCCCATGCCTTCCCTACTGTCACACCTACTTGGTGCGCACCAAGCCAGCCCTTGGTCGTCGAGGACAGCAAGTCGTGGCGCCTGCCTGTGTGGACCTGGAAGCGCGGGAAAAATGAGACCGAGGGCCCTGAGGCTGAGAATGGCGAAGAAGTGACATTCCCACACCGTGCAGGATTGGCAGAGTTACTAACGCTTTACCATTTGGGGGTTGACAACTCAGACAGGGTCGTGGAAAGGGGTAGGCATCAGCAGATTGTGCATTACTTGTTGGAACTGTTGGCACCATCCAAAATCAACCCTCCTCATATTCTTAAATGCATGAATATTGAGTATGGGAACCAAACGTATCGGGATGTGGACAGGAAGAATGCGACAGTAATAGAGAATCTGATGATTATGGAACCGCCATTTAAAATACGAGATTTACACTGGGTTTTCAAGATCCCAAGAAACGAAACTAGAGATTTCTACGACGGCACGGGAATGGATCCATTGAATGTTTCTTATTTAAAATTGTTCAATCATACATTCGAAAGCAAGTTCCTGCAACTAATTCAAAACATTAAACACGAAGTAGGCGGCACAAATGCTAATTCTGCTGACAACGCGGTACAAGCAGCACGGAAATTCAAATTGGTGTTTTACTGCCTGAGCACTACTTTGTGCCTTCGCATTGTTGAGAGTATGAGAGTTGAGCAAAACCCAGGATCCCATAGTGCAAGTGGCATTCGTGCAAGGGACACATCTCATGGCTGTGTTATCAATGTGTTCGTCAATATCCTTCGCAAGGCATGCACACATATTCGTACCACAACATGGCCAGATAATTGCAACGGACGACGTTGCGAAAAGAGATCCAATATCAAAAAATTTCTTGAAGATAACTTGCTTCCTGAGGCGAACAATCTGATCAATGCTTGCAACGCTTTATGGAAACCTAATGGCGAGAGAAAAGAATCACCTCCTGGCGTAAAAATCCCATTGGAAAGTCATTTTTCAGTGACAAACCTGGACAGTTTGGATGCGTCCCCCAAGTTTAAACAGCAGGAGTGTAAGATACTCAATGTCAAGATTGGGTCGGACCTGAAACCGGTGGGATATCTTGATTTGGTGGCCGGAATCTCTGTATCAGACGCAAACGTTCTTGACCAAATTAACAGTATTGACATAACTGTCAATACCGCAGGGGCAGGGGCGGCGGCGAACATGGAAACCTTTGCCCGGTATATGGCAAGAACAAGTCAAGGTTCAGCCGACAAGAGAGACCTGAATCAAATTCTGGCAAAAGGAATAGCGGGTATAAATACATTTTTAGATGATCCCGACTTTTTGAATGAAGTGACAAAGGCAATCTACGATAACAATTTTGCACAGCTCAGTTCAAAGACTGGTCGGGATAGCTTCAGCTTCTGCAATTACATTGATGACAAGATGTATAAAGATTACTTACCTAGATACACCGCAAAAATTGCATCAAGAAATGCGACTGCTGCTGGTGGATCGGAGCCCGCTACTCGTGCAGGGGCTGCTGGTGGATCGGAGGCTGCTAGTGATGGATCAGAGCCCGCTACTCGTGCAGGGGCGGAGGCAGGGGCTGCTGCTCATTCGTCTTGGGCGTCCGCCGTTACATCGACACCTCCCCGGACAACTCCAGGCGCAACACCTTCTGGGACAACTCCAGGCGCAACACCTCCTGGGACAACTCCACGTCGCGGTCGAAGGGGCAGAAGGGGTGATCATTGAAGCAGTGTTTAAATGATTTCATTACATGTATTCTTTGTTATGTACAATGAAGTAGAATAGAATAACTAAAGAATGAGCCCATCACGCCTTCATCTTTTCCAGAACGTCGTCCACCCTGTCCAAGTATTTGTTCAATTCCTCCTCCTCACAATCACGCAAAGGATAGAACTCAGGATCGGATTCGAGATACGTTGTGGCAGTTTCAGTCCAAGCACTGAAAACGTCGATCATGGCAACCGGAATTTTTTTTATCACATCCTCCTCTTGTTGATTCTGACATTCGTAATCATAATGATTAAAAAATCTATGCAGGGCACTTTCCATGAGCGGGTCGGCCAATCTGTTGTACCATTCTTTTTGTAGTATCTGCCTGGAAAAGTCCGTGAGCAACAAAAGAATATTGCCGCCCGGCATCAACTGATGTGCAATGTAGACAAGCTCCAGATTACGGCGAAACCTAAAGATGCACTCCAACATCTTTTCGAGGTCTGCAAGTAGGGCTTGATCGTCAAAAAGACCCGACAAGAAGCCCCTGACAAGTTGAAGAAGGCCAATGAAGCCCCCTTCATACATGAACGATAACATAGAATAAAAGCCGCCACCTAATGCCCAATTGAAACGGCTAAACTTGTGTGTTTTAAACATGAGATGCAAGCATCGGCGATACAGGGCAATGTTCAAGTGAGGGGTGTTGAGGCCGACGAGGATTGAGTCGAAGAAAGACTGAAATTTTTTGACGGTCTCAGTGTCGATATCGGGAACGTCAAAGGCATGCCGTGCCATGACCGGCTTCAATAGCATGCAGGTATCGCGAATGTCGTCACTGTCAAAGCCGCGTTTGTTTTCGTCCCATTGGTCGGAATTTCGAAGGACATCAACCAACCAATTGGAAAACGATGCATGACACAGCGAGGAGAGCTGCTGGTCGAGAAGCGCGTCGTGTTCCGAGGCGAAAGCGGTGCGGGCCGTGGCCCCGACGTCCCGCCAGGCTGTGCAGGTGCACGCGAGTTTGTTGGCGGTGCGGACGCCGTCTTCGTCGGGAGCAAGGTGCGCGGCGACGATGTCGAGGACGAGAGCGGTGTCGGGATGTTCGGCCACGGGAGGACGGTGTGCGAGCGCGGCGGCGTCGGAGCCGCTTGCTTTGGGATGTGAATGCGTGATCTTGGTTGTTTGGCAGAGTTGAGAGGGTTCGAGCGCCGGAGACGGGCGGGGTTGTGAGGTATCAGTCGGAGCGGCGACGTCAACATGCGCGCGCGTGTCCATGGTTGAATTTGGTTTGGTTTGATTTTCAATTTTTTTGAGTATTTATAGACAGACGTGTACTAATAAACCAAAAACATGTCATGTTTTCAAACCAAACCAAATTCGACAATGAACCCGCACGTGGAAATAAACCGAAACACAATATGTTTTAAAAAATGCGCGAACTGCCCTCAGGAGGCCCTATTGGGAACAAGCACGCATCCATATCTATGGCAATCTCACTGCCCTAAGCTGTTAAGAACTTGGTCCATGACACCGTCGGAGGCGTTCCACTTGAAATAAAATACTTCGTTTGCATACCGATCTCTTGTCTTGGAAAAATTTGCGTCGTCTCGTCGTATGTAAGTTCTGACCGTGCCATTTTGTACGACAAAAATTCTGGCACGCCTTGCCCATCCTGCTTGGCCATAGGTGGTATAACCAACACCACCACCGTAACAAAGATATACCCCACCGGACCTCCGGCCGCAAAAGTCGTTGTTGTGATCGTGTCCAGCAGAAAACACAGAAACATTCTGTCGGTACAGGGCGTCGTAAAGCTTCCCATCTGCCGCGAAATTCAGGCTGTCAAAGTTATCCCCGCCACCAACCATCGGCATTCCTTTATACTCTGCCAAGGGAATGTGTGCAAAGGCCAATGAAGGCACGCGTGGATTGCTTTGTTCTTCGAATCTTCTGATCTGTTTTTCTGTCACCGCCAGGTACCCTCCATTTGGAGATTGAACTCCATTCGTGCATCTGATGCAATATCGGTACATGTACTCAAACAAATGTATTTGAATCAATTCGGTATGATTCCGCATAACCTTGATGACTCCGTTTCCAGACATGAGGGCGCCCGCGCCGCCAGCGGAACTGTCCTTTCGCAAAAAGTCATGCATTCTTGTCGCTGACATGAACGGCAACTCGACATCGTGGTTGCCAAGGACCATAACAAAAGGAATTTTGAGCTCCCTCATCGGCATCGTCATCAGTGCCAAGAGCTTTTGCGCGTATTTGTCACCCTTTGTTCCGTACACATTGTCACCCGTAAACACGACCAAATCGGGCTTTTCGTTTCTTGTCAGCCTTTCAATAAAGGCTGTTGTGTTTCGACCATCACAAGGCCATTGATCTTCTTCTTTGGTCAAATCCTTACAAGCATCATTCAAATGTCCAATCTGGACGTCCGCGATTTGCAGTACTTTAAACTCACCAGACAGTGGCATTTCCATTCGGGCTACGTGAAATGAGCCCTGCCCCGATATGCAGACGTGCCTCCACACGGCCCAAACAAGCAATAATGAAGCAGAAAGTAACAACAGAAACAGAAACATCTGAAGAATGATGATCAAATTGAATCGCATCTCGTAACATTTCACTCTCATTCCCATTTCGCAGTCCACGTGTTGCTTCTTTATCGGGCAAGCTCACGAGCCCATGCACGAATCGATTCAAATGCGAGAAAAAAAATTATTGGTGCTAATCCCGATTAAAGATTTTCTATGGCTCCGAGAGAACTTGAACCCCCTCGCTACCACATCTCTGTTGTCAAAATTTTTTTCTAGTGCTCAAGTGTGTGCCATGAGATCATATATAATAGACAAAGCTCATTGGAAGTGATACTATTATGTTTGTGACTGCTTTATTAATGAAGATTTGGGCAAGAAGAAAAGTTGCTAGGTCTAACACCACCAAAAAAATTGATACGGGAATATTCAGTAAGAAACATCTGCTCAGAGACGAAGCTTTGAAGAAGCTGAAGGGTGACTGAAAAGGAATGGGGAGTATATAAATGCGGCAAGTCAGCGTTGCGTCGCACAAATGTCGCGATGTGGGACGAAGGTGGCGGCGCGGTGGGGGCCGTGGTCAGCGTGCTGGGGGTGGTTGCGGTGATGGCGTCGGGGGTGGACGCGTCAGGGTGTGCGGTGGCAAGTTACGAAACAACATCCGCTGACGTGCCCCCGTTTGCCGACAACAACTTTATGGTTTCAAGTGAAACATCCCTTTCAGGAGTACAGACTATGACACTTTCTAACAATTATCAAGTCCACCTTGAGCACTTTAGCATGACCACGCCGTGGGCTCTTGGGTACGCCGTGTTTTCGTATACAGGTATTTATGACATTGCCAGTCCGCCCACGACGGACTATGCCACGGCGACCTTTGTCGGCCTGATCCCGGGCGCGGCATACCACGTGCAGTCTTGGAATTACCTGCAGTACAACTGGGGTGGCATTGGCCATCATCAAGGCGAGTTTATGTTCAGCGTGAACGGCGGCGATCTTGAGCGCGTCACAGTCGTCGCGCAGCCGACCTCGACCACCAACACAGCTCTGTCCCCATCTGTCAGCAAAACCGTCGTAGCCCGGGCCGACGGCACCATCGAGCTCAAGTTTATGCGCGACCATTTGCTGCCTTCCAAGAGCGCCGCGTGCTCAAACTATGACCCGCCGCTGGCAAACTGTAAGGCGGACGGTCGGCATCTTCCGCTGTCGGGGCTCAGCATCCTTCCCGTGTGCCAAGCGCCGCCGGCAAGCTGCGACACAGGCGGTGGGGTATCGCTATTCTCATACTGGTCAATCAGAAAGTGTTAAACTCAGATCAGCCCTTGCACTGCTTGAAGACAAAAACATGTGTTTACTCAAAAAACGCGAAACACACAGGCATGAGGTTGAGTCGCGATTCGGTAATCGAAGCGCATAGAAAAAGAAAAACGGCAAATCAAATCGTCAAAGGAATTTGATTTGGTGAGATATAGCAAGCCATGACGTTGGACCGTAAAGGCGTCTACGAACACCAACACAAAACCGCCCGGACTCACTGAAAGCATTGAAACGCGAGTTACGAGCTGCCCGAGGATCCCGCCGACCCATACATAAGTCCCGATGCCCGCAGAGCATCAGAAGGCGGCGTCGAATCGCTTGACGAAAACCCTTCTCCACGGCATCGCTTCGAATTGTCGTGGCTGGATGGGGCTTTGTCCTGCCCCTTCTTCCTTTTGACAGCGGGTGGCTTCTCCTGCGGTTGACTCTCAACCAGGGCTGTCGTGACCAACTCGACATTGAAAGGTGACAAGCTTAGCCACTCTGATTCCTGGCCACATTTCAGTATGACAGTTTTGTTGAGCTTCATGACCTGTCTCGTGATGGAGGTGTCATGCGCTTCAACCAATATATGGGGATGCACGCCGCGGTATTTCACCATCTTTTTGATCACGGCCGTTTTGCCCGTACAGAAGGCGTGCATCTTGAAGGTGCTGGTGATGGTCACATTGTCTCCAACCTTGAGGTCCCGATACTGTTGAATGTCTTCGACGGGAGTCAACTGATTGTAGTGAAGGCACAGCCAGTTGCCCTGCTGCCCAGGAAGTCGCTTACCAGACGAAGTGCAGTAGAAACGTTCAATTGGCCCTGTCAGTGCAAAACTCGAATCGTGAAGCTCAACGAAATATGATGCGTTGAGAAGCTTTGCCGGCTGCTCAGAGAGAATGCCGACCACTGTGCCACTACGTCCGACCGTGAATTTCAGTAGATTGCCAGACGACTCGGGCGGAGTTTTGACCACCACCTTTGTACCCTTGGCGATGCCAAGCCACGAATCAACTGCCGTCCACTGAACAGAGGGTACAGGCGCAACCAGCGCTGCGGAAACATGCGACATCCTGCGTTTGATGAACGCTTCAAAAATTGATGGGTGGTGTATTTTGACCACGCGCTTGTGCTCGTCGGTCGGTTTGACCTGGACCTGAAATCGCACTGTGACCCGGTACTGAGCAAGCATCTGCTCCTCGTGAGAGGCACAAAAAATAGTCCTGTCCTCGTTGGTTGCTGTGAGAATTTGCCGGCCTTGATCATCGTCTCCGTAATCAATCATGCATTCCTTTCCAAGTTTGGAAGGCCCCACCAACAAACTGGACACAAGAACTGTTTGCGTCCAGTCGCGGTCATTGGGCTTCGCGTAGGCCAGAGCTTGCCATTCGTCTGAAGTCGAATACACCCCTCTTCCATACTTGCTTCTCTGACCCGCAGCGGCGCGAAAGCCAGTCTTGACAATGCACTTGGCTGCATCTTCTGATGTGCCGTGCATGACCATGCGTTCGTTGGAGATGTTGTAGCATGCCTTGAAACAGCCGTGCATTTCTTCGCGAGCCGTGTTGGTGATCCGAAAGATCTGCTTTACCTTGTAATTGCTCTTCAACGCAATCTGCAAAGCAATGTCGTCCAGACCTTGTTGATTCACCACTTGCACACAAGATGGAAACATCGTGAGCAGGACGCGAGCTGCTTCGTCGCTCATTTCCGTGAAAGTGCGAAGGTCATTGAGTTCGCTTTGATCGTCGTAGATACAAGTTTCCATGAACTGACTTTCTGGCTCGTCTGCGCAGAGGAAATCGGGGTAATAGTCCTCGTTCATCAAAGCGCCCGCGCCGCTGGATGGCGATTGCCCGTCGACAGGATGCGAATCGAATGGGTTCATCAAAGACGCGTCGCCGCCTACCGACCACAAGCCTTGATCAAAGAACGCTGGCCCCGCATCGTTGGATGGCGATTTCCCGTCGACGGGATGCGAATCGAATGGGTTCATCAGAGCTGCGTCGCCGCCCACCGACCGCAAGCCTTTATCAAAGGTCACTGGACCCGCGTGCAACGACGCTGCACCATGTGCCGAATCAGAGAATAAAGAATCTGGATTGAACGCGGGCGTTCCCGCAAGGGGCAGCAGAAACGCGTCGTCGTTCATGCACGCGCCCTGACTTGCCCCTGACAGACAACGAAGAGCTGCAAAGGTATTTTTGCTCCGGTTTGTAAAGGCTTAGAACTAAACCCGTTTTGTTTTCTGTTTTGAAACAGTTTGTTTTGTGATACTGTACTGTTAACACGTGTCGGTAATAAACTCAGAAAATACTAACTTCCACCGAGCTCGGCATCATGCAGGAGTCTGCCCGTGAACTGTCCAAAGACGTGTTACTGGTGTGCTTCAGCCGCATACTGCCATGGAATGATCTTGATGTTCTACAAGCCGCCATGTCTTTTAACTCTGAGAGTCTGTATACCGATGAGACCGTGCCGGAGTACGACAAAAACGCAGTGCGCGCGCAGCTTCGAGGCATCAAAACACTCACCAAGTTGACCATGGTCAGTCGGCTCTTCTCCGAAGCAGCACAGTGCACCCTGCGTGATTTCAAAAAGACATTTTTGACGTGGATCGACACGCAAGACTGCACCATCGAGGGGGTGCACGGGGGGATGATTGTGTTCCAAACATGTTCAGAAACGGTCGAGCTCTTATGCGAAAAGATGCAGTATGCGGGTGTCAGTGACCACTGGTCACCCTTTGGCTGGTACGATGACTGGGAAACACAGGTTGACCACATGCTGAGTGACACCACAGCGATAATTTTTGACAACAATCCCACACGCACATACAAAGTGCTCACCGGGCACATCTTGCTCGAACTGATGAAACGGCTCCTTTTGGCCTTGAGCTTTCACCCACGCTCGCACAACATTTTTGCACGCTGCGCGTTTCTCGCCAAAATGTTCAAGGACTCGTTTGATGGGGAAGACGATAGTGCAATGGTGCAAATGCTTGAAGTGGAGCTCCGAGTGGCGATGAAGCCCAATTTCAAGCGACTGTATCCAAATCTGTGGAATTTGAATATGTCCGGCATTGATGTTGACCGCGCTCGCTGGAGAAACACCCCATGGCAACGCACTGCCTACAAAGGTCTGGACAAATACGTTCAAGCTCTATGCGACACGTGGAATCTTCTAACCCTAATTCAAAACGGAGAAATCACCCTGCAGATGAATCAAGAACAGCTGCAAGAGAATTTTCTGCAAATCAACTGGTTTTCTGTCAGTGACTATGCGATGCTACTACTGCGTTTGAGGCAAATGGTGGTTGTGAATTTGCTTTGATGTTTTTTGGACGGGCGTTGCCGGATGCTAAAGACACACAAGTGCTGGCGCACAATCTGTAGACTCGTGGTTGTATTGAACTCCGTGGCTACCTGTTTTTTGATTGTTATGCGGCAATGAAGCAGCGTTCCCTTCTTATTGCTTTGGTATATAAACGTACAAAGCATACTTTCTCATACCAATCATGGCGGTTGCGTGTGGCTATAATTTTTCTGCTGCCGTAGGAGAAAATGGATCACTGTTTGCGTTTGGTAAAAATAAGGAAGGCCAGCTCGGAACTAATGACAACTCTCCAAGACTCAAACCCTCCAGCGTGCAGATGCCACGTGAGCCTGTGCGGCAGGTCGCGGCTGGGTACAATCGCACGGGCATTGTGACAGACTCTGGCAAATTGTTCCTGTGCGGTCGTGGATTTAAAGGCATTCTGTTCAAAAAAAGGGCATTCAACAGAATGCCTTTAAAAAAAAACGTACAAAGCATAAAAAAACGTACAAGCATACACAAATTTCGACATTCGCGTGCCTCGCGTGAAACTGCAACAGAGCCATGGGCGACACGCCGCAGGCAGTGATGGTGCTCGTGCACTTGTTTGTTGAAAACACCGTGTCGGTACCCGGTCCGGCCTTTATCCGCTTCAATGCAGGGTTCCCCGGCGAACAGCCGGACCCCGCGCGCTACCCAGGCTACCAGCTGCAGTGGGGGGGCAAGGGGCAGGGCTATTACGCCATCGGCGAGCCCAAGTTCGAAAAACAGCAGGTCGTGCACCGCGTGGAGCGCTTTTTGTTCACTGACGACACGATCCTGGTGTCTACAATTCGCGACAAGGTGCAGGCTCGCGCCGGTGTGGATGTCGCCGCGCTCACGATGGTGCATTGGGACACCTCAAATGGCCGCGGACAGACGCCAAGGGGCTTTTTTCCACCCGATGCGGAGCGCGACCGCCTGCACTATCGCCTCAGCAGTACCGCTCAGCTGGCGTTTGTGAAGTCCATGCCCAACGTGACGCTCCGCGTGGCAGCCCCGAGTACTGTCGTGCACGACGACGGCCGCCCCAATTACGTTGGGCCAACCACTGACGTGGTTGTGCAGTGGTCGTCGACGATCGCGAACGTGAAACAGGCCGTGGTAAGTGCCTTGGGCCTGGACGCCAGTGATCTCGATCGCTACGGGTTGGTGGGGGAGACTGACTATCGTTTCAAGACGGCGGGGCGCGTGTTGTCTGACAATGCGAGTCTTCTGGTCACTCACTTCACGGATGGATATATGGGCGTGCCTGGTGGCGACCGCGTTGTCTATGACTGGTTGCAGTCACTGAACATTTGCTTGGTGTACCAATGAAACAAAGATGGACAATGAGGAATCAACGAAACGGTGTGAAAAGTGCGTGGTTTATCACTGCATTGTCTGTGTCCGAGTGATTAAAACTTCATTTCAGGCTCCTTGCAAAGCGTGTTGTTCCGTATCGCTAGAGAGGTCAAGTATTTATTGGCAACCAAACAAGTATCTATGCAAACTGTCTTCGGTGCTTCCGTCATGGCTAAAAGAAAAATCACTTCAGAAAGAGGCCAAGCAGATGCGCGGCTGAAATATCATCTTCCAGAAACAGTTGGAAGAAGTCAGAACACGTGATTGTGTCTACTACGGTCACAGCGTAGTAAAATTTGCAGCTTGTTGCATCGTAACAAATACCGTAGGAACATGTCCAGGATTTAAGTCGATTCGCGAGAAAAAACTCGATATGCTGCCCACTCGCTGTTTCAAAATGCAAGTACAGGTTGGAATGAATCCTTGAAACAGAAAGGTTGCATTGTTCGTATGTCAATGCTTTTGCGTTGAGGATTGCGCAGCGAATGGTAGTTACGTCTAGCATACTCGAGAACCATGGGTACTGGTCGCACATGCAGTGCAATTGAACAGTACGTATTACCTCTTCTCTGAGTAAAAGACTCACAAACTGCCAGGCGTCGGATAGATTTTCAAAGAACATGTTCAAAACATTTGGATTGGCTCTTGTTTTCAATCCAATGCAGTTTGTGCAGTTGAAAAGACGCCCATTGTTGACCTCAAACAAGGTTTCCTTGTCGATTTTCAGTGGCTGCATATTCCATTCTCCTGCTCTGGCAGAAATCAAAACAGAAAAAAAACACAAGCCATTTCGCATAAACAGAATACAATGTCCCGATAAGACCCTGCGGACGTTGACATTGCATAGGATTGGCGCACTGTCTGCAATCAGGATGATTGGTATGTCGGCAGGAAACTGAAGAACGGAACCGAGCGCATCATCCCTTGCTACATGGTGGTTGTTTTCTGACTGTGTGCTCAAAAAGTCATCCGCTGACGCGCACTTCTGCAGAAGTTGGTCTCGGCCCATCTGCGAAGCTTGCTCATCCTCATGCGCACGAGATTCCAGTGCCATAAAATTCAAGCACGACGCCATTGTCTGAGATTTCAAAATCTGAGTCTGTTTTGAAACATCGAAAAGAAAAAGAAAATGATTTTTGATTTTTTTGCAGGCAATGGTATATATTATCAAAGAAGGATTTTGTACCAGGCATGCAGTACGGAGGAACTTTTTGGCATACCTTCGTTCTGTGTTTTGTCCTGCAAACATGCACGACACAAAACATGTCTGTAATCGCCAACTCCACTAGTGGTAAAATAGTGCTGGCGGAAACCGGAGCGTCGTTCACAATTTTTCTGAACACATCGACAAGTTTGAACGGTACAGTGGATGATGCCATCGCGAAGTTATCCAACGTTTCAGGCAATGCCACGTCAGCAAACGCTTCAAATAATGCCACGTCAGCGAACGCTTCAAGCAATGCCAC
>CEWO01045559.1_pt1 | contig 14226 bp, 14 predicted proteins | sample 361561 | NCBI WGS metagenome assembly CEWO01 (sample SAMEA2623627, study PRJEB7988) | marine metagenome | isolation source: saline water (ENVO:00002010), including
AGTGATAGCGCTATATGGTTATTGAATAACATTTTGCTTGGTGGCAGAGTCTACTGATGAAATGGATGATAATTACATTTATAATTTTTCTTTCGCAGTCGGCTCAGGCTGCTTGCTATGTAGATTATAAAGCAAAGCAAGGAAATCCACTCAAGTTGCATTATGGAATTATGAAATTAGATAATGGTGAGTGCGTCACCGGTTACGTTCAGGACAAAGTTGCGCTACGACTTTTACCCCATGGCTGGACCTTGTTGAATGTATTAACAGTGTCTCGCAATTTACCAAACTCCCAACAGAAAGAAAATGCTGGTGAAAATTTCCTCCGCTACTGAAGCTAGAAAGACTACACGCCTAGTTGTCATTATAGGGCTCTTTGGAATAATAGTAATTCTGGCAGTGACGGGTTGGTGGCTGTTATGGACGCTGCCTGATGGTAATGCTTTTAACGCAAGGGTTGAGCAGATTTTTATTCAAAATAATGCATTGACAAGTCCAGGTCAGGTCAAGTTGTTGGAAGTCTTGGCACAGTCTGGCACGGCATTTTCTGATACACTGGCGAGCTACCGCGCAGTGATTTTTGTTCTTATATTAATGGCGGCATCATTGCTTTTAGCAGCAGTTGCTTTTCTTGGCTTTTTATTAGTTCTTAACCGTCGTGTTGCTCAAATTGAAATTGCGGGTATTCAAGTTTCATCTCTTTTAATAAGCCGTGAAGAAAATCTTGTTATATTAAACAATATGGAGTTCCAGCTAACCCAATCCGCAATAGAAACGATTTCTGTTCTGGCGGAGGCAAGAATGGATGGAGAGGTGTTAAGTGGAGCAGAGCTCGAGTCAGTAATTATTGGTAAGGCAATTGTTGATTGTGATGAAGCTGCTGGTGCAACGAGGATAAAAAGGCTTCGTGATAGTTTAGGAAATCAAATGATGAGTGCACTTTTGATTAAAAACGTAGCGCGACGTGGTTATGTTTTAGCAATTGATAAAGATGTTATCGAAATGATCTAAACCTAATGAGATAGTTTTTACATATCAAAAGGTGCACTTCAATTTTGTAAAGGCGGTACAAATTTATGCCAATTAAATTAGCTACTTGGAATATTAATTCTGTAAGATTGCGAGAGCCAATCGTATTAAAACTGCTTCGTGATGAGGGCCCAGATGTTCTTTGTCTACAGGAATGTAAAAGCCCAGTAGAACTTATCCCAAGACAAGGTTTTTCGGATTTGGGTTACCCTCATATGGTCGCGCGCGGACAAAAGGGTTACAATGGTGTCGCAATCATCTCTAAGGTTCCATTGGAAGATGCTGGTGGGTTAGATCTTGCCAATCTAGGACATGCTCGACATGTTGCTGCAATATTGCCCAATGGCGTCACCATCCATAATCACTATGTTCCTGCAGGCGGTGATATACCAGATCGAAATCAGAACGAAAAATTTGGGCAAAAGTTAGATTATCTTAAAGAGTTACGAGATCTATTTTCGACCAACAAACCAAAGCGGTCCATTTTGGTTGGAGATCTAAATATTGCGCCACGTGAGGATGATGTTTGGGACCATAAAAAACTTTTGAAGATTGTGAGCCATACTCCTATTGAAGTTCAGCATGTCAGTGAAGTTATGGCTGCGGGTGACTGGGTTGACATAACTCGGAAAGATATTCCGGATGGGCGATTATATAGCTGGTGGTCCTATCGTGCAAAAGATTGGGACGCTGCCGACAAAGGGCGTAGATTAGATCACGTGTGGGCTACTGCAGATATCGCATCATTGGCACATTCCAGCCATGTACTTCGAAGTGTTCGAGGATGGGAGAAGCCATCTGATCATGCGCCAGTCTTCGCTAGCTTTGATATTTAGATACCCCTTGGCAAACCTTCTCATGGAGACCATATATAGGTTTGAAACAAGGAAAATGTGTCATGCTTGAATTGAACGCGTCTACACCTCCCGCTGGGGACTTAATTAAAGATGGATCTGAACAAACGTTTATGGCGGATGTTGTTGAAACGTCCAAAACAGTTCCTGTAATCGTAGATTTTTGGGCTCCTTGGTGTGGTCCGTGTAAAACATTAGGTCCCGCGCTTGAGGCATCTGTCACTGCGGCAAGTGGGGCAGTGAAAATGGTTAAAGTTGACATTGATCAAAATCAATCGATCGCATCCCAGTTGCAAATTCAATCTGTGCCAACGGTTTATGCTTTTTGGCAAGGGCAACCTGTAGATGGTTTTCAGGGCGCTGTGCCTGGTTCTGAAATACAGGCATTCGTGGATCGCGTGGTGGCCCTTGGTGGTGATGCTGAGGAGACAGGTGGGCTAACCGATGCTCTAAAGGCTGCTGAAGAAATGCTTTCTGAAGGTAATGCTACTGATGCAGCTCAGACATTCTCTGCAATAATCCAGGAAGATCCAAATAATGTGGCTTCTTACGCAGGATTAGTGAAGGCACATTTAATGTTGAATGACCTAAGTGAGGCGGAAGCTATCTTAAATGGTGCGCCCGCTGAAATTTCTGATGCCCCCGAATTAGAAGCAGTGCGTGCACAGTTGGAACTCGCAAAGCAGGCAGAAAATGCTGGGCCTGTAGATGATTTAAAGGCTGCGGTACAACTAAATGCTGACGACCATAAAGCCAGATTAGAACTTGCTACAGCACTACATGCGGCTGGTGAAACAAATGAGGCAGTGTCTCAACTTCTTGAATTGTTTCAAAGAGACCGGGATTGGAATGAAGGTGCCGCCAAGGTTCAGCTTTTAAATATATTTGATGCGCTGCCGGATAATGATGCGATTGCGTTGAATGGACGCCGTAAATTATCTTCATTAATATTTGCATGATCGGTCCAAAGACCTAGGTACTTACTATGACGTTAAGATATGATATGCCTGATGTGATACCGGTATTCCCGTTGCCAGGGGCTCTGCTCCTGCCACGTTCAAAATTACCTTTGCACATATTTGAACCGCGTTACCTAAATATGATTGAAGATTGCATGAAAACTGCCAGTCGCTTCATAGGCATGGTGCAACCCTATTCTGGGCGAGATGGTTCTGTGGTTTTGCACTCTATTGGTTGTGCGGGTCGCCTTAGCCAGATTTCAGAAACTGAGGATGGTAGATATATGGTGACATTGTCTGGAATAAGCAGATTTCGTGTTAAAGAGGAAGTTGAAGGCTTTGCGCCATATCGAAGATGTCATGTGACATGGGGTGGCTTTGAAGGTGATTTAGGTAAGGTTGAAAAAGATCCTAGTTTTGATCGAAAAGCGTTTCTCAGTATATTAAAGCGGTATTTTGATAATCAACAACTTTCCACAGACTGGGATATGATGAAAGATGCGGATGATGAATTGCTTATTAATTCATTGTCTATGTTATGTCCGTTTGAGCCAGAAGATAAACAGGCTTTACTCGAGGCGCCAAGCCTAACAACTCGACGGGAAACTTTGACAACCTTGATTGAATTTGCATTGCGTGGTGGAGTGGATGAGGATTTATTACAGTGAGTGTTATTGATAAAAAAATGCTGGAATACCTTATATGCCCACAAACAGGAGCACGCTTGAGCTACGACGCAGAACGCCAAGAATTAGTTTCAAAGTCCGCCCATTTAGCCTACCCTATTAGAGATGGCATTCCAATCATGCTTGTTGAGGAGGCGCGGGAAGTCGAAGAGTAACTAAATTAGTTATTTAAACTTTTTCCTTGTAGAAGCTTTGGAAGATCCCCGAATTGACCTGCTGCGTTTGAAACAAAGGCACGGCGCAAAAAGTTAGTATTATTAACGACGGCTAAGCCTAAGTTGCGAATTGTACGGGGTATAGCATTAGAATTTGAGAACATATTGTTAAATCCATTTGTCGCAAAACCGAGCATTGCATTGTCAAATCTACGCCAGCGTTGATATTGATCTAAAGTGCTATGTGCACCTAAATCTTGGCCACGGCGTTTAGCTTCACATAACACTTCTGTCAGAGCGGCTATGTCTTTAAATCCAGCGTTCAAGCCTTGCCCTGCTATCGGGTGAATTACATGTGCTGCATCACCCACAAGAGCTAGACGTGCGTCAATCATGTGGTGAACCATTGATAAACTCAAGGAATATATTTCGCGAGTGCCAACTAAAGAAATACTACCTAAAAACTCACCAACTCGAGGACGCAGCGCGTCAAGGTAAGCGTTTTTATTCAAAGCGTGAATAATCTTGGCTGTTCTAATTTTCTCAGTCCAAACTATGCCACTGCAATTTCCTGTAAGTGGTAATATCGCTAAGGGTCCAGTAGGCAAAAAATGTTGATAAGCAATACCATTGTGTGGCTTTTCATGCTTAATAGCGCAAACTAAAGATGATTGTTCATAATTCCAACCAGTACGATTGATTTTAGCGGCCCTCGCTGTTTTAGAATTTCGCCCATCTGCACCAACTAAGACAGCCGCAGTTAGGGTTTTTCCATTATCAAGATCAACCGTTATAGCTGAATTATTTAGCGTTTGCTTTAGAATAGTAGTTTCTGAGAAATATTTTATGTCAGATTGGATCAAGGATTTAATTAAAGATTGTCTTAGGTGTCGATCTTCCACAACAAAACCCATTGGACCATCACTAAAATCGTTTTGACCAAAATGCATCATAAAAGGTGACGGTCCAATTCCTACAGATCCATCTGTCACCTTTATTTCCAGCATAGGTTGAGCGGTATGGGTTAAGCTTTGCCATAAATTAAGAACGGAGAGCATTTTTTTGCTGGCGGACGAAAGGGCGTAAGACCTACCAGTGAAATTGCCCAAGGAAATGGTTTCATGTGGCAGTTTGTCAACTATAGCCACACTAATTCCAGCATGATTTAATGCTAAAGCTAGGGTAATACCATTAAGGCCACCACCGGAGATGATAACTTCATAATCCACATTACTGACATGATATAGCTAAGAGATGTTGTCGAGGGGGTGCGACATCGCTAGCATATATTTAATAAGAGGAGCCTATTGATGGAAAGATGGTTGGCAATGAGTGCGGCGGCACTTGGCCGCGAGATTGGGATGGGCAACATTGATCCTGTCGCCTTAACCCAAAAATATTTGGACGCTATCCATGCACATCCTTTTAAAGATAGAATTTATACGGTGGTCACTGATGAACGGGCATTGTCTGAAGCGGCAGGTGCCGCTGATCGTGCGGTTTCTGGCCAGCGTAGATCTATATTAGACGGCGTTCCCGTATCATGGAAAGATTTATTTGATAGCGCGGGAATAGTTACCGAAGCTGGAAGCCTGTTATTGAAAGGCCGAACTCCCAATTCTGACTGTGAAGTTTTAAAAAATGCTACTTCTCTTGGTCTGGTATGTCTTGGTAAAACTCATATGTCTGAACTTGCGTTTTCCGGGCTTGGTTTTAACCCTCAAACAGAAACTTCACCATGTATAAATGATCATTCTGCCGTAGCTGGAGGCTCCTCCTCTGGTGCTGCGGCGTCTGTTGCATTCGGATTGGCAGCCATGGCTATTGGCTCAGATACTGGCGGTTCTGTGCGTGTTCCTGCGGCTTGGAATGATTTGGTTGGGCTTAAGACTACCAGTGATCGTCTGTCTTTGAGTGGAGTGGTGCCTTTATGTGCTCGATTTGACACGATAGGCCCTCTTTGTAGGTCAGTAGAAGATGCCTCATTTGCTTTGGCGGCGCTCGAGGGTGATAAGCCTGTAAATTTAACTAACGCTAATTTGGAGGGTTGTCGTTTTGCAGTCTGCAAAACAGCTGCATTTGATGACATTCGAGAACTCCCGAAAAAAGCCTTTGATAATTCCATTAAACGATTGCAAGCAATGGGAGCAGTTGTTGAGTATATTAATATTCCAACTGTAACAGAGGCCCTAGGACTTACTGGCATATTGTTTCCAACTGAGGCTTATGGAACCTGGAAACATGAAATTGAAAGCAACCCCGAAGCCATGTTTGAAGAAATACTTCTTCGCTTTCGCAGTGGTTCTAACGTGTTGGCATCTGATTATGTTGCGGCTTGGCAAGCGCTTGATCAATTAAGGGCTGAGTATAGTGAAGCCACTGCAGCGTATGACGCTATTCTAATGCCTAGCAGTCCAATCTTACCCCCTAATATTGATCGGCTAGCACAAGATCATGATTATTACGTTACTGAAAATTTACTAGCATTGCGTAATACTCGTATTGGGAACCTTATGGGAGCATGTGCATTAACTCTACCCACTGGGGTTCCATCATGTGGGTTTATGATCTTATGTCCTCCAATGGGGGAGCACCGCCTTTTACGTTTGGGCGCGGCCGTTGAAAATGCTATGGCTTGAGCTGGGTTTTGATTTGAAGTGGTGAATAAGTTGACCTAACGCTATTAATTAGGAGGTTCCTTTTCATAATGACTAACCGATTTGATATGCTCCCCACTGCTACCTGGTCTCGTTTGCGAGCTCTATTAGATGGCCATGCTCCTGGTGGGGGTGTGATTAACATGACTATTGGTGAACCAAAGCACCAGTTTCCAGAGTGGGTTGGGTCGGTGCTTCTTGATTCTGTATCAGGTTTTAATAGTTATCCTAATAATAATGGTACAGAGCAGTTGTTAAACAGCATAAGTGGCTATCTTGAGAGAAGATATAGTGTGTCCATTAACGCAAATAGTCAGATCATGGCATTAAATGGCACGCGTGAAGGATTGTTTAATGCTGTTGTGGCTCTCTGTCCAACAGGATCCAAGATATTAATTCCCAATCCATTTTACCAAGTTTATACGGTGGCAGCTATGGCGATTGGTGCTCAGTCAGCCTACCTGCCAGCAAGTGCTGAAACAGGGTTTCTGCCTGATCTAGATACACTTACACCGGCAGAATTAAATGAGACATCAGCTTTCTTTCTGTGTTCACCATCGAACCCTCAGGGAGTAGTCGCTGACTTTGAATACTGGACGCGTCTTATTAAATTGGCTGAGACTTATGATTTTAAAATATTTGCTGATGAGTGCTACAGTGAGATCTATCGTTATGCACCCCCTCCAGGCGTTTTAGAGGTTGCAACAAAAATTGGGGCAGATCCCGAGCGTGTCGTTGCATTTCATTCTCTTTCAAAGCGTTCGAATTTACCTGGTTTGCGCTCGGGGTTTGTCGCTTCTGGAGAATTCAATATATCGCAAATTAAGCAGCTTCGTGCATATGCGGGTTGTCCATTACCAGGCCCAATTCAGGATGTTTCCGCCAAAATATGGGCAAATGATGATCATGTTGTTGCTAACAGGCAACTATATTGTGATAAGTTTGAGGCAGCAGACCGTATTTTTGCTGGTATTGAGGCATATAATTCACCAGAGGCAGGGTTTTTCTTGTGGTTACCTGTCGAAGATGATCAAATGGCAACAGTAAAACTGTGGACCAAAAGAGGGGTGCGGGTGCTGCCGGGATCATACCTGGGGCAAAACGCAAACGAGCAGAACCCTGGGTCTGGCTATATACGGGTCGCTTTAGTGGCTCCAAAAAAAGAAATGCAGCGTGGGTTAACTATCATTCGCGACTGTTTATATAAGTGATGTTGAGGTATAAATGGCATATCCAACCCGTGGACGCGACCCTCTCTTGGACGCGACAACACAGGCTTTTTTACAAAAGCGGGGTGTAGAAGCCCTTGGTCTAATTCTTTTTCTAATGGGTGTTTTTTTAACGCTTGTAGTTTTAAGTTATTCTCCAGAAGATTCGGCGTGGATGAGTTCAGGTGATCGTGAAATTGGGAACTTGGCTGGCCAAATTGGCGCCACGATTTCAGCGCCATTGATAAAAATAATGGGCCTGGGTAGTTGGAGTATCCCATTTCTTTTTATAGTGTGGAGTATACGTCTGATTGCTCATGTTGGTTCAGAACGAATGCTAATTCGTTTGATATATGCTCCAATATTTTGGGCATTATGTTCTCTGTACGCAGCCACATTAACACCCAGCGTGTATTGGGTTCATAATTTTTCAATGGGTGGACTTTTTGGCGATACTGTCTTGTTCATATTGTTGCAATTGTTACCTGGTTCAGCAGCTTTAGGGGCAAATATTGTTGCCGTAATACTCGGATTATTAGTTTTACTACTGGGGTATTATGTGACTGGACTTGTATTTTCTGAACTACGCTCGAGTGTTAGAACCCTGGGAATGGGAGCTAGTAAATCTGTTGTCTTAATGGGCAATCTAATTGTGGTCAGTCTATCTAAAGGAGCGCAGGCTATCAAACTGCGTCGTAGTCTAGCAGAACCATTTGTAAATTTAGAGTCTTCTGAGCCAATACGATTGAACACAGAGAATGGTAGGTCTAAACCTATCGTTCGAATTAATTCTATTCCGCAACAGCAGCGTAGTTCTGAGCCTGAGTTAAAAACCAATTCAATGTCTTCTTGGTTGCCTAAATTGTTTAAACGTTCAGATCAGACAGACCAAAACAATCCTTCTATTTCCAATTTTTCAGAAGAGTTGGAAAGTTTTAATAATGATCGTATTCGAGATAAAATTTCTGATGTTATTCGTTCGAGAACGCCCCAATTGACGGCAGAAAGCAACTCCACGGGTAGTTTGGTCTCACCTAAAATAGGACGACCCATGAAACCGTTGCCGATGGTGCTGAATACCAGCTCTGAGGACCAATCGGGTGACAATGTAACAGATTTTGAAATTGAAGATAATCCTATTAATCCTGAATTACTACCTTTCAGGGATGTGTCACAAAAGCCAGATGATAACAAAATCAGGCCAGTTGTGCAGCATTCGATCAAAAAACCTATTCAGCAATCCTCGCAGGCTGCAAAAGAGGCACAACCTAAATTGCAATTTGAAAACCAAAGCTCTTCGCAAAATTATGAAATGCCACCACTTAGTCTGCTGATGAACCCCATTTCAATAAAGCGTCATGTGTTGAGTGATGATGCATTGGAAAGCAACGCTCGCATGCTTGAAAGTGTGCTAGATGATTACGGTGTAAAAGGGGAAATTGTTAGTGTTCGTCCTGGGCCAGTCGTTACAATGTATGAATTGGAACCTGCGCCTGGATTGAAAGCGAGCAGAGTTATTGGTCTATCTGATGATATTGCGCGTTCTATGTCTGCGCTATCAGCTCGGGTTAGTACGGTGCCTGGACGGTCTGTGATTGGCATAGAGTTACCAAACGACAATCGAGAAATGTGTGCGTTGCGTGAAATCCTGTCTGCAAGGGATTTTGGTGACGCAAATATGAAATTACCTTTAGCATTGGGCAAGGATATAGGTGGTGAACCGATTGTGGTAAATCTTGCAAAGATGCCTCATTTGTTAATTGCAGGGACTACAGGCTCGGGTAAGTCTGTGGCAATTAATACTATGATTTTATCTCTGCTTTACCGGTTATCTCCTGAAGAATGTCGTATGATCATGATAGATCCAAAGATGTTAGAATTAAGTGTCTATGATGGGATTCCCCATTTATTAAGCCCAGTGGTCACTGACCCAAAAAAAGCTGTTGTAGCTTTAAAGTGGACAGTCGGTGAAATGGAAGAGCGCTATCGTAAAATGTCAAAAATGGGTGTCCGCAATATTGACGGATACAATAGTCGGGTTAAGGACGCCCAAGCAAAAAGTGAAATGTTCAGCAGAACAGTACAAACTGGTTTTGACGATGGCACAGGGGAACCGTTGTTTGAAACCGAAGAGTTTGCTCCAGAGACTTTACCCTACATTGTTGTAGTCGTTGATGAAATGGCAGATCTAATGATGGTTGCTGGTAAAGAAATTGAAGCCTGCATCCAGCGTCTGGCGCAAATGGCTAGGGCTTCTGGGATACACATTATTATGGCGACGCAACGCCCATCTGTTGATGTTATTACAGGTACTATAAAAGCTAATTTTCCAACGCGCATTTCTTTCCAGGTAACATCAAAAGTTGATAGCCGTACTATATTGGGTGAGATGGGTGCGGAACAGCTCTTGGGGATGGGTGATATGCTATACATGGCGGGGGGTGGAAAAATTACTCGAGTGCATGGTCCATTTTGTTCAGACGAAGAAGTTGAAGATGTGGTTAACCATCTGAAAGCCTTTGGTCCTCCAGAATATGTATCAGGTGTGGTTGAGGGACCTCCAGATGGCAAGGAGAACGATATTGATGCAGTTTTGGGTCTTGGAAATGGTGATGGTGAGGATGCTTTATATGATACAGCAGTTCAAATTGTGATCAAGGATCGCAAATGCTCCACAAGCTATATTCAGCGTAAACTGGCTATTGGTTATAATAAGGCAGCTCGTTTGGTTGAGCAAATGGAAGATAGTGGGTTAGTAAGCTCTGCAAACCATGTTGGAAAGCGGGAAATTCTAGTACCAGAACGGGGTTAAATTGCTACTTTATAATGGTAAATTAAATAACAAGTTTGCACATCTGTACTTTTCCAATGTCAAACAATTGATATAAACCTACATATGAAAAAATTTACCCTCTTTCTTTTTTTAATTGCTGCGCCAGTTTCTGCAGAAAAACTAAGTTTGGAGGAGCTATCAGCATATTTGAATGGAGTCACTACTGCGGTTTCCGGCTTCACCCAAGTAAATGGCAATGGGAGTGTTTCAGCTGGCAGGATGTTTTTAAAACGGCCAGGTCGAATACGATTAGAGTATGATCCACCTAACTTGGGGCTGGTCGTAGTTGGTGGTGGGCAGGTTGCTATTTTCGATCCTAAATCAGATAGCGAACCCTTCCGGTTCCCATTAAATCAGACACCTTTGAATATTATTCTTCAAAATAGTGTCGACTTCAAAAAGCAAGACATGGTTAGAGAGCACTTTGCTGACGGCCCAACTACAGTCCTGACTCTTCAAGACCCAACTCATTCTGATTATGGTTTTATTAAGCTCATATTTACAAAAGACCCAGTGAGATTACGACAATGGATTGTAGATAATAATTCGGGAAACAACTCTACTGTAATAGTTGAAAATTGGATTGAGGATCAGCAAGTCCCAGATGTTTTATTCAACATTCAGGCTGAAATTAAAAAAAGGTCTCGTTAGTTGGTTTAGTAGTTTAACCTTTACCACATCTTATCAGTTGATCTTTGTACATTGCTGCTCGTTTATCCAGTTTTCTTGCTATATTTAAAAGCCAGCGTTTTGACTTATGAGATCCTCGACGATATCCATTGCGACCCTCATGATAGGCTAAGTATTGGTTTCCAGCATCCCACATAGATATTCCAAGCTTTTTGTTATTTTGGGCCATATACCAACCCATAAAATCAGCCGCATCTCGAATATTACTCCTGCGTGCTCCCCAACGACCTGCGGTTGACTTGTATTCTTTCCAAGTTGCATCAAGAACCTGTGCGTAACCATATGCTGAACTTTGACGACCAGTTGGAACAACCCATAGAAAATATGTTTTTGGCGTTTTTGCTTTTGATTTAAACTTACTTTCTTGCCAAATTACCGCCATTTGTACAGAGATGGGTATGCCATATTTTCGTTTAGCGGCTTTAAAAGCTGGTAGAAAGCTGCGTCGCTGATCCAGGATCGAACATGCATTGTTTAAAGATTTTGGTGCCCTCGTGTAGTTACCTGATAAGGAACAACTCGTAAGTAGTATTAATATGATTAGGGCGCGAAAGGTACTGCTCATTTAGCCACTCGCTTTTTTTAATTTTCTTTACGTATAACGTCTTGGGATACTTATGCAATGCTGAGAAAATACATCATTTAATTTTCTAGTTTTGAAATTTTCTGGATTGTTCAGGTAAATTTGTTCTGCAAGGATAGACTTTTTCATTATAGATCGTTTATTAAAAAGCTATTAAGAAAAGGTGGTTTATGCAGATACAAGCGAAATATCATTTGGGTCAAATTGTGTGTCATAAAAAACATCCTTTTCGTGGTGTTATTTTTGATGTGGATCCAGAGTTTGCAAATACTGAAGAATGGTATGCAGCAATTCCTGAAGAGGCTCGGCCCATTAAGGACCAGCCCTTCTATCACCTGTTGGCAGAAAATGACCAAAGTTACTATATAGCATATGTATCTGAACAAAATCTAATAGCTGATATTTCTGGTGAGCCTGTCGACCATCCAGATATTCCTGATTTATTTGGCCCATTTGAAGATGGGACTTATTCGCTGCACTTTCAATTTAATTAGCGTTAATAACCTAACGCACATCCGTCTTTACGCGGATCTGAAGCGCCCGTCAAAACTCCATTTTCTCCAATCATGATTGCTTGAGCCCCACCAATTGGTCCATGTGGAATTTGAACTTTATGACCCATTTCTACGAGCTGTTGACGTACGTTTGAAACATATCCTCGTTCTAACTTTAGTACCCCATTTTCATAGAAAGACCTTGGCCCATCTATTGCTTCCTGAATATTGAGGTCAAAATCCAACATATTTGACAAAAGCCGAGCATGCCCTTTGGGTTGGTAGCCGCCTCCCATAACTCCAAACGGCATAGTTACTCGTCCTCGCTCCGCCAACATACCTGGTATAATTGTGTGCATTGGACGCTTTCCTCCGGCAAGCTCGTTTGGGTGATCTTGCTCAAGTGTGAAACCCGCACCTCGGTTTTGAAAAAGGATTCCATATTTATTTGATGCAATTCCAGAACCAAATGAATGAAAGATCGAGTAGATTAGTGAAACTGCCATTCGATCTTTGTCCACCACTGTGATGTATACTGTATCTTTATGAATAGCCTCAGAAATAGTTGATAAGCTTTTAATAGCTTTTTTGGAATTAATTTTGTCAGCTATGTTTAAAGCAGTTTCCGATGCTAGCATGTGTGAAATGCGATTTGTATAATCTAAATCTGCAATAAATTTGTCGCGTGCAGCATATGCAAATTTTGAGATTTCTGTTTCAATATGTGCACGTTTGGCGCCAAAGGGATCTAACTTTGAAAATTGAAAATGTTTCATGACGTTCAACATGAGAAGAGCCGTCGCCCCTTGCCCATTCGCTGGGTGTTCTAACATTTCAACTCCTCGATAATTACTTTGAAGAGGTGTGCTGTAGGTCGCTTTTGTTGCTAAGAAATCTTCTAATGTGTGGGAGCCACCAAGTTTTTGTAGACTTTCTACCATGTCAGCAGCAACTGGCCCATCATAAAATCCATCCCGCCCTTTGCTTGCTATTAGCTCTAATGCTTGTGCCTGAGTGGGAGAGCAAAATATTTGACCCATCTTGGGGGCTGCTCCGTTTAATAAGAATTTATCCACGGCGGTGCCTTGGAGACGGGTAGCTCCCTCATCCCAGTCAAAAGCGACCCGAGGTGCTACTGGTATACCCTCGCGCGCATAGTGGATTGCTGGTGCCAACACCTCTTCTAAGCCTAACTTGCCATAATCCTTCATTATCTGACAAAAGCCATCAACAGCCCCCGGTATTGTAATTGAGGCAACGCTGTTTAGTGGAACAGTGCTAAAGCCCTGCTTTCTTAAATTTGTAGCACTTAAATTTTTTGGTGCACGTCCAGATCCATTTAAAGCTATAACATCTAAAGATGGATTTTTTTGAATTAGTGCGAACATATCCCCACCCAGCCCAGTCATATGTGGCTCGCAGAGTCCTAAAAGTAGTGCTCCGGTGACGGCCGCATCTACAGCATTTCCACCTTTTTTTAGGACATCTATTGCAGCTGTGGTCGCCAGAGGGTGAGATGTAGCGCACATACCGTTTGATGCCAACACTGTTGAGCGTCCTGGAAGATGAAAATCGCGCATTAAAAATATGCCTTCGTGGAGTAATGTCTTTAGTAAAGCCGAATCTGTTGTGATAGGCATTGTGTTTTAATGGAATCAAGGTTGCATTTGTTTGATCGTACTTCAATTTGAAAAGTCGAGTGTTTTTACCCTTGTGAAGGTGGTTGGGCTCTTTGTTGGGGTTTTAGATATTGATAGTGATGAGCAGAGTGCTTTCATGGATGTGGAGTTGCCCGAACTACACCAATCTTTGCTTAAGTATTTTTTGAAATAATTATGCAAAACAAACTGTTTTTTTGTTGATGGTGTGCTGCTTGGCAGTACCAAGGCATGATAATTTTACCTAAATGTTAAAATAGCCGCTTTGTTGAAAAGAGGAGGAGCCAAAGTGAGTGATTTTCCAACTACAGCACGGGTGGTAATTATAGGTGGTGGTGTTGTCGGCGTGTCCACATTGTATCATTTGGCTAAGAAAGGATGGACTGACTGTGTTTTACTTGAAAAAAATGAGCTAACAGC
>CEWO01007120.1_pt1 | contig 14205 bp, 9 predicted proteins | sample 361561 | NCBI WGS metagenome assembly CEWO01 (sample SAMEA2623627, study PRJEB7988) | marine metagenome | isolation source: saline water (ENVO:00002010), including
ATGAAATAGGACCTACTGGAATTACTACTATTGATTGCCACAGTGGAAATTTGCTATTAATTCAGGGTAATTTTGTATTGCCTCACGATTGACTATTTTCTATTTCAGAAACTATAAAAGTCATTAACGCTGAACCTAGAAGTGCTGATAAAAATACTTCAAGATTAGCTAGGCCAGATTCATTGACCGGATTGGTCAAATAATCTATTCCAGTCTGTAAATCTGAAGTATAAATTCCATATATTACTACGGAAATTAATCCAAATATAGCACCTATCAAACCACCATTTGCTGTAACTCTATTTGATAAAGATAAGAAAATAGGAAGGACTGTGGCTGCAGCAAATAGATCGGCAACCAAAAAAACTCTGAATACACTTAAAGCATCTTCTGAATAATACCATGCCAACAAAATTGCAATCGGAGCTGTAGCAATCACTGCATAACGGGCCTGTTGAATATTAAATTTAGAATCAGTTAAATCTCTAGAGATAACTGCAACAATGGCATTCTGAAGTGTATCTATACTGGAGCAAACTAAAGCAACACCTAGAACTAATAACATAGCCAGTACAGGTTCAGGATAATTACTAATTAGTTCAAAAAAAGCTATAGAAGGATCGTTGATAGCCCCTCTGCCAGCTGTAACAGTCCCTAAAAAACCAAATAATAAAACGGTTATAAAACAGAGAATTGAAGCCATTATAGCTCCCTTCTGTAATGAATTGTCATCTTTTGAGGCCCACGTACGTTGCCAATTACCTTGCGAAAACATTTCAGCTGCAGTTATTGCCAATACAAGAGCCAATCCTGCTTTAAATGTTGAATAATCACTAATACTTCCATGATACCAGTCCCATTCAATATCTTCTGGAGTATAGGCTTGAGCATCAGTAATTGTTCCACTTAAGCCTTCATTAAAAATTAATAAAACAACACAAATTACTAGCCAAATTATGAATAATGATTGTATTCGATCAGTCTTAATTGAAACTGGCAGACCTCCAATTACTGTGTAAAATGTTGTGACACAGGCAACACAAATTATAGGAATTAAAAAATCAATTCCTGATAAAAATTCAACTGCACGCCCGATCGCAATATACTCTGCAAACATAAAAGTAAACATGTAAATTAAAGAGATTACACCAACATACAATTGCATTGGACGGCCCATTTTTTGACGAACAAAATCTGCAAGAGTTACTCCATCTGGAGTCAATTTACGAATTATAGGACCTAAATAAGCCAATAAAATAAATGGAGTAGCGGAAGATAAAGCATAACCAAACACATCATAGAAACCTCCGTAATAACCAACTTCAGAAGGGCCAAAAAGAATCCATATCCCCATTCCAGAAGCAAATAAACTAAGTCCAATCATTATCCAATTTTGACTCCCTCTGGCAGATAAGAAAAAGTCAGTATCCAACTCCTTTTCTGAGGATTCTCTATAACCCAACCAGGCAAAAAAAGCTAATGAACCAAAAAGCAAAATATAAGCAATACTAGATGTGATCATGCCATGGCCTCCATATATTCGCCTAAATTTTCAACTATTTTACAAACCCTTTCATGATTTTTACCAATAATATATAATGATGGTTCAAAACCATAACCACCTTCATCTATCAAAGCTTCAACCTCGCTAGAGGCTTTAGTAATTGACAAGTTTTCTCCATTTCTTTCTAATTTGGCAGATGAAACCTCTAATTTATTTAATATATCTGAAACTATAGAATCCCATCTAAGATTAATTATTACTGAAGTATTCGAATTAAATCTTCGCAATTCTAATAGTATATTTGACAAATGTGAAGAACCTCCAAATTTCGCTGAAGAAACCGGCCGAGCCTGACCTCCAATGGGTATTAATCGACCTGGAAATGCAGCTATATCTGAAATTTCAGTAGCTTCATTAGTTGCTATTGCAATGTTTACTCTTACTTGTGGTGAAAGTATAGGAATTACTCTAGCCAGTCTCTTACGCATGTCTGTGATATTTACTAGAGTTCTCTCTCGATTACCCTGAATAGGAAAATTTATGTTCAATTCGTGATTATCAACTTCTATTGTTAATTTCCAAGAGGAAGCGTCGCCTTCCTTGAGAATCACTGCTAAGGATTTAGCAGCTTCTTGTAAATTGCTTTCTATTGGTTCTTTGTAACGTGTTGGTAAAGTGTGCAAATAATTACCAGCCATCACTTGGCTAACTCCTAAGGCATTACCAAGACGTGCTTGAGTCCACCCCTCTTCAGCAAGTATTCTACAAGAACGGCCTCTCAATTCTTTAAACAAATTACTAGTTAATTCTACAGGCATCATATTAGTCAATTATAAAATGCAATAAGTCATTTATATAATTTATGTAAGCCTTTTAGCAAGGGGTCTAATGAACTCTGTTAAAGAGGTTAAATTTAATGAAAAATATACCAGTATCAAAAAAAATTATAAGTGAAATCTTTGATGAAACTGGATTTGATCAAAATAATCTATCTATACGTGAAACAAATCGCTTGGCTACAATCATAAGTAAAAAAGGCGGCATTGATTTTATTAGAATGGAAATGGGAATTCCAAATATCCCACCTTCTGAAATTGCTAAAGAAGCAGAGAAAGAAGCAATCGACAGAGGTATGCAAGGTTTCTACCCTCCATTTGACGGAATACCTGAGTTGAAATCAGCAGGAAGCGAATTTGTCAAAGCCTTCTTAGATGTAAATGTAGAACCTGAAAATGTAATACCAACTTGCGGGTCCTTACAGGGAGGATATATCTCTCAAGCCTTAGCCGGAAAGATGCACCCTGGAAAGGATACAATTTTGTACTTAGATCCTACCTTTCCAGTGACAAGGTACCAAGCTAAATTCTTAGGATTGAATAGTACTGGTATTGAACTTTATGACAATAGAGGTGAAAGACTAATTGAGGCTATTAATGAAAAAGTCAAAAATGGAAATATAGGAGCAATTCTATGGTCATCTCCAAACAACCCTAGTTGGTCATGCTTAACTGAAAATGAGCTAAAGGGGATTGCTAAGATTTGTGATGAAAATGACATCTTAGCAATTGAAGATTTAGCATATCTGGGAATGGACTTTAGAAAAGATTATTCACAACCTTATCAAAAACCTTACATACCTACAATTGGTAAATTTGGAATTAACTGGGTAACTTTAATTTCAGCTTCTAAAGCCTTTTCATTTCCAGGACCAAGATGTGGACTGGCCATTATTTCTCCAAAGCTAAATAAAATGGAATTTGAAGGGCTTGAAGATTTCTGTGGCCGTAAAAGGTTTGGACATGCTTTTGCATTAGGAGGACTATACGTCACTACATCGGGGACAAGCCATACTGCACAATTTGCTTTAGCTAAAATGTTGAAGGCATCTGCTGAAGGGAAATTTAATTTTATTAAGATAACTAGTGAATATGGAGAAAGAGCAAAACTGGTTAGGAAACTGTTTCTAAAATATGGATTTAAACAGGTATACGAAAAAGATATGGATGAAATCGTCGGAGATGGATTCTATCTTACAATGTCCTATCCTAACTATGACGGAAATAACTTAATGTTAGAATTAATGAGATATGGCATATCAACAATTACTCTAAAATCAACCGGTTCAAATAGACACGAAGGGTTACGAATTTGTATCTCTTTTGTGGATTTGAAAGATATGCCACTTTTGGAAGAAAAATTGAAAAAATTTATGGAGAATAACACTTGAGCACAAACAATATAGATTTCGATAATTTAACTTTTACATTTACGAAGACTCGGTCAATGTACGTTACAAAATGTAAGCAAGGAGACAACTGGAATTCTGGAGAGTTAGTTCCCTATGGAAATATTTCAATATCTCCTGCTTCAACTGTTCTTAATTATGGTCAAGGATTATTTGAAGGAATGAAAGCTTACAAGACTGAGGGTGGACGGATTTTGTTATTTAGACCCGAAAAAAATGCAGAAAGGGCCGCTATGGGATGTACTCGATTATCTATGCCTGAAGTTCCTAAAAATGTTTTTTTGGAAGCTGTAAAAACAGTTGTCAAAGATAATTCAGATTATATACCGCCTACTGAAAAAGGTGCATTGTATATTAGGCCTATTGTTTTTGGATCTGCTGAGGGGCTTGGAGTCGCACCTTCTACAGAATACACTTTTATGGTCTATTGCTCACCAGTTGGACCTTATTTTAAAGGAGGATTAACACCCATAAAACTAATTGTATCAACTCAATATCATCGAGCACCTCTCAAAGGCACTGGTGGTGTAAAAGCGATTGGAAACTATGTTCCAGGAATGTTACCAAGCGGTAATGCCAAAAAAGAAGGCTTTGCTGAAATAATATATCTGGATGCTGCTGAAGAGAAATACGTAGAAGAAGTAGGCGCTGCAAATTTCTTTGCAGTTATAGACGGGAAAATTATAACACCTGAATTAACAGGCTCAATACTCCCTGGAATAACTAGAGATTCTGTGATGCATATAGCTAAAGAAAAATTAGGATTAGATGTAGAGGAAAGACGAATAAGTATTGATGAGGCCATGACTGCTGAAGAAGTATTTTGTGCAGGCACAGCTGCAATAATCTCACCAATAGGATCAATAAAATACAACCATAAAGAACACATATTTTCAAATGGAGATGTAGGGCCAATTACAAGAGAACTATACGATATTTTAACAGGTATACAATATGGCAATGATAGAGATCCATTTGGCTGGATACTAGAACTATAACGTGATTTATACCCCTAGGCAATACTTCAGATAGCATGAAAACACTCATAGAGGAATTATCCAACAAAATCCAGACAAGAAATGCCAAAATTGGCATAATTGGAATGGGATATGTCGGAATCCCCTTAGGATTAGAATTTAAAAAAGCGGGATTTACCGTAATTGGATTCGATAAAGATAAGAAACGAGTTGATGATATTAACGCTGGAAAACAGGTGATGAAACATATCTCTTCTAATTTAATGTCTAAATTTAATAAGGCAACAGCTACAACTGACTTTACTAAAGTACAAGAAGCTGACTGCCTGATTCTCTGTGTTCCAACCCCTCTAGATCGGCACGAGCAACCTGATATGAGTTATGTCAAAAATGCAACTAGTGAAATCTCAAAGAATATCTCTAAAGGACAGTTAATTGTTCTGGAATCTACTACATATCCTGGAACTACTAGAGAGATCGTTATGCCATTATTAGAAAAATCTAATTTGAAGGCTGGAGAAGATTTCTTTTTAGCATACTCTCCAGAGAGAGAAGACCCTGGAAATAAACAATTTAGTGTTTCAAAAATACCTAAAGTAATAGGGGGATATACCAATAATTGTTTACAAATAACCAGTAAACTTTATGAAACAATTGTGTCTGAAACCGTAAAAGTTAGCTCTATGGAAACTGCAGAATCTACAAAACTCATGGAAAATATATTCAGAGCAGTCAATATTGCAATGGTAAATGAATTAAAACTAGTTTTTGATAGAATGGGAGTAAATATTTGGGAAGTCATTGATGCTGCTAAAACAAAACCATTCGGATTCATGCCATTTTATCCGGGACCTGGTATGGGAGGTCATTGCATACCAATTGATCCTTTTTATCTATCTTGGAAAGCTAAAGAATTCAATACTGAAGCGAAATTTATTGAACTAGCTGGAGAAATTAATCGGAAAATGACCGAAAATATAGCACATAGAGTAGGTAAAGCATTGAATGATGATAAAAAGAGCATTAGAGAAAGTAAGATACTTGTGATTGGATTGGCATACAAAAAAGATATAGATGATATAAGAGAGTCTCCTGCTATTAAAATTATGGATTTATTGAATTATAAAGGTGCAAAGATAGACTATCATGATCCCTTTGTAAATGAATTTAGAAACTTACAAAGTATCGATTTAACTGCAGGAAATATTCAGGAATATGACTCATTAATAATTACTACAGACCATAGCGAAATAGACTATGAATTGATTGGAAAACATGCCTCATTAGTGATAGACACTCGAAATATCATGTCATCTGTCAAAAAACCAAAATCTAGAATTGTAATGGCCTGATAATGCATAGGCATCAAAATATACGCGATAATCTCATAAGTAAATATAGCAGTTTAGTAGATGATGAAAAAAAGTTTGCAAACTTCATTAACCTACCTTTGAAACAATCTTTTAGAGTTAATACATTAAAAGAAGAAAAGGAAATTGTTTTAGATAAACTAAAAGAGTATGACCCTAAAATAAAAACTACCGAGTGGAATGATAATGCGCATATCTCTGAATTAGATAATTTGGGAAGCAGTCTAGAACATTTTGTAGGCCATATCTATATTCAAGAACTGACTTCAATGATCCCTCCATTAGTAGTCAAAGATTTAATGAAAAACATTAGCATCATAGATTGTTGTGCTGCGCCAGGTTCCAAAACAACACAAATGGCTGCAATGATGGAAAACAAGGGCCATATTATTGCAAATGATGCTAGACATGTTCGATTAAAGTCACTTAGAGGTAATTTAGACCGACTTGGAGTTACAAATACTTCAGTAACATTAAGAGATTTTAAATCATTCCCAAATACAAAGGCAGATTTATATTTTGTTGACGCTCCATGTAGTTCTGAAGGTACTATTAGGAAAAAAAATAGCGTAGCCCGAAATTGGAGAGAAAAAGATTATATTCGATTCAATAAACTTCAAAAAGGATTATTAGGAAAAGCATGTGAAATGGCCCCTTCAGGAAGTACAGTCGTATATTCTACTTGTACTTTTTCTCCTGATGAAAACGAAAAAGTAGTAAGTGACATATTAAACAAACATGATATGAAAATGAAAAAAATTAATATCAAAAATCTGAAAAGTGAACCTGGAATTACGAAGTGGAATAATGAAACATATAACTCCGAAGTGGAAAAATGTATGAGGGTATGGCCTCACCACAATGACACTGATGCTTTTTTCATAGCGAGGATGGAAAAATGTTGAAACCTTTATTAAAAGAAAAGAAACACCTAATTCAAGACTATTGCATTGAACGTTTCGGCATGGATTCAGAAATTTGGAATGATTACAAATGGTATTCAGGATCCAAAAATAAAATATACATCGCGAATACTTTAGATATTGAAAGAATAGTTCCTGAAAGCAAAGGCATTTGTATTTTCAGGCTTGATAAAAGTCCGAAGCCCACTACTAATTTCCTCCAACTCTTTGGAAAGTATGTTAGTAAAAACTTCTTAGAGATTAATAATGAAGACACAATTAAGTACTGCAAAGGTGAAGATTTAATATTAGAAAATAGTAATTCTATAATTCCTGGATTTATACTGATTACCAACAAGAATAGAGCCTTGGGATGTGGTCATTGGAATGGAAAATTACTAAAAAATCAACTTCCAAAGTCTAAATTTTGCAAGATAAACTTTCTTTGAGAGTGCCCATACTACTTAATTATTGGCTTTTACATGGTTAAATATGGGTCAAATGACCTTCGATTTCGAAGCTGAAGATAACACTCCAGAAAAGCCTCAGATAGAGGCTGAAAAAGTAAAAAAAAGTGATAAAAATGATAATAAAGAAACGTTAAGTGAACCAAAAAAAGAAGAAGAAACTGACAAAAACAAAATAGAAGAAAAACATCAAGTAAAAGATAAAGTAGTAAAAAAAGAACGAAAAAAGAAAAATAAAGGTAAAACTAAAGCTCATCAACTTGCAAAAGAACAGAGAGATATTCCGGTTTCAGAATTTTTTGAACAGAATAGACATATTCTAGGATTTGATAATCCTACTCACTCACTTATTACTGCAGTTAAAGAAGGAGTTGACAATAGTTTAGATGCGTGTGAACAAGCTGGTTTTTTACCTGAACTAAAAATAGAAATTGGTAATTTAGGAAAAGATGAACTGAGTATTGCAATTGAAGACAATGGGCCTGGAATTGTTGAAGAAAATGTACCAAATGTTTTTGGAAGACTATTGTACGGTTCTCGTTTTGGAAGTGGAAAACAATCCCGCGGACAACAAGGTATTGGAATCTCTGCTGCCATAATGTACGGGCAGCTTACAACAGGACGATCTGCAATAATCAGTACAAGAATATCTAAAGAACATTTAGCCAACCGAATTACTATGAAGCTAGATACCAGAAATAACAGAGGTAATATTGAGAGAACCGAAGACTTTGTATGGAAAAATGATGCCGGTGAACCTGATGAAGATGGAATTTATCCTGAAAAATACCATGGCACTAGAGTTGAATTTGCAATTAAAGGAAGATATCGTGAAGCCAGACCGTCTGTTTTAGAATATTTGAAATCTACTGCCATTGTAAACCCTCATGCTAAAATAATTTTTACGAATCCAGATGATAAAGTTTTCTTATTTGAGAGAGGAAGTCATGTGCTTCCTGAATTGCCAACCGAGGGAGTTAAACCTCATCCGCATGGTGTTGAATTAGGACAATTAATGCGCATGGCTCACCACAGCTCTCAACACCAAATGGGAGCATTCCTTCGTAAGGATTTTTCCTCAATGGGGACTAAAAGCATAAATGATGTTCTAAAAAAAGCAAGATTAACCGCCCTAGTAAGACCACAAGACACAACTAGAATTGAAGCAAAAAAATTAATAGAAGCATTCAAAACTACTTCAATAAGAACTCCAACGAGTGGAGTGCTAGTACCCATCGGACCTAAATTAATAAAATTAGGATTGAAACAAGTTTTAGAAGAATATAGGCCGGATTTCTATACACTACCAATTAGTAGAACACCATCCGTTTTCTCAGGAACTCCATTTCTAGTTGAAGTAGGAATGGTTTATGGTGGTAATTTACCAAAAGATCAACCCGTACAAGTCTTAAGATTTGCAAATCGAGTTCCTTTGCTTTATCAGGCAGGAGGATGTGCCATCACTAAAGCAATTCAAAGCATAAATTGGCGACTTTATGGACTTGAACAAAAGAAAGGAAAGGGCACACCAAGTGGTCCTGCAATTATTCTAGTTCACGTAGCTTCAACAAATATACCTTTTACATCTGAAGCAAAAGAAGCAATCGCAGACATAGAAGAAATTAAAAAAGAAATTAAATTAGCATTGAGAAATAACGCTAAAACTCTTTCAAAACATCTTAAGAAACAAAAGAAAAGAGCTAAAGTTAGCGAAAAATTCGATTTAGTACAAAAAGTCTTACCTGCCATTGCTGAAAAAGCATCAAGTGTAGTAGGTAAACCAGTCCCGAACCTGGACAAAATAGTAGCTGCAATAATGGATGTAGTGTGGATTGAAGAGAAAATCGAATTTGAAAAAGAAGAAATAAAAATTGAAGTTAAAATAATCAACTATCGTTTAAAATCTGCAAATTTTAAGCTAAGAATAGTAGTACCCGGACATGAAATAACTGAGGGAATGCCAAGACCTGGTAAAAGAGAAGGAAGTCATGCAATTTGGTCAGTAGGTTTACCGACTACAGAATCTGCAACATATAAATTTGTTATACCTCAAGGCACAAGAGGTAATTTTGAGGGAATGGAAATGTGGGTAGAGGGTATTGATTCTACAAATATAATCGGTGCCGAAAAATGGACCGGAATTGTAGATCCGGGGATAGACGAAGCTTTAGAGGCTGAAAAACAAGGACTTGCATAATAATGAATTTGCCAAATGGCATCCGAAAAAAAAGATCATTCTTAGAAATTAAAGACGGCAATGGCTGGACTGCCTGGAACCCATATCATTCTAAATTATCAGCATATATCCTAGCCAAAGGAAAACATTGGCCATTTAAAAAGAAAAGTATTGTCTTATATTTAGGAGCCGCAGAAGGAAATACTATAAGTTATCTCAGTAATCTTTGTTCTGATGGGCGAATAATAGGCGTAGATATTTCTCCAACTTCTATGGCTGAATTACTCCTCTTGGCCGGAGAAAAAACAAATATAATTCCCTTCCTAGGAGATGCACATTTTCCAAAACAATACCACCCCCATGTTAATTCTCCAGACATTATATATCAAGACATTGCACAAGGCGATCAATTAGATATTTTTATAAGAAATTATGAATATTTCAAACCCAAATGTGGATTTCTCATGCTCAAATCAAGATCTATTAAAGGGAATGATAAAGAAATTATTAATCAATACAAAGAAAATTTAGATGCACACTTTGCTACTGTTGAATGCATTAATATTTCAAAATGGGCTAAGGGCCATAGAGCCTATTATGTCCAATAATGGAGCCATCGGTGGGAATCGAACCCACGACCTGCGCCTTACCAAGGCACCGCTATACCCCTTAGCCACGATGGCTCAAAAATGCGACTGAGAGGGGCTAAAAAGAGTTTAGCACATTTAGATGAATAACCCATAGGCTATTACACCCTACGCTATTCTGTCGTAAACGGTTAATGAAAAAACATGGTAACATACATAACTAATAGAAAAACCAAAGACGAAGTTCTCAATGGTTTTGAACCTTTAATTCGAACTTGGTTTAACAACAAGTTTGAAGATTTAACTCCACCTCAAGCAATGGCAGTTCCATTAATTGATAATTATGAAAACGTACTTGTTTCAAGTCCAACGGGAACTGGAAAAACTTTAACTGCATTTTTAAGTATTCTGAATAATTTTCTTAAACTCCACCGTGACAATAATTTCGAAGATGGAGTTCATGCAATATATATTTCTCCGCTCAAAGCTCTTGCAAATGATATTGACCGAAATTTGAAGCAGCCGCTCGAGGAAATGATGGAATTGGCTGAAGAACTGAACATGGATGTTCCCGAAATTAAAGTGGCAGTTAGATCTGGAGATACTTCACTTAAGGAAAGAGCAAGAATGGTAAGAAAGCCACCTCATATTCTAATTACCACTCCTGAAAGTTTAGGGTTATTGTTATCTTCTAAGAAATTTAGAGATCACTTCCGAAAAACAAGATATATTATTCTAGATGAAATACATGATTTAGCAAATAACAAAAGAGGTACACACCTTTCACTTTCAGTCGAGAGATTAGCGCAAATTATTGATCGTGAACCTGTTCGAATTGGATTATCTGCAACGCAAGCTCCAATTGAGGACATTGCTGGCTTTTTAGGAGGATATGATAAAGGTAAACCAAGGCACGTTAATATTGTAGACGTTAAAGAAAGAAAACATCTAGATCTAAAGGTTCTTTGTCCAGTAGACGATCTTACCTTGCATTCTACCGAAGTTATCAATTCAAAAATGTATGATCTTCTCGTAGACTTAATCCAAGATCATCGCACTACTTTAATTTTTACAAACACAAGAGCTGGAACTGAATCTATTTCATTGCAACTTAAAGAAAGAGGTATCGAAAAATTGGCTGCACACCACGGTTCTTTATCCAAAGAAATGAGATTTGATGTAGAAAAGAAATTAAAAGGTGGAGAAATGGATGTCGTTATTTCTTCGACAAGTCTTGAACTGGGAATTGATATTGGATATGTCGATCTAGTTGTTCAGATTGGCTCTCCTAAATCTATAGCTAAAGGGTTGCAACGTATTGGAAGAGCGGGGCATGCCCTAAGAGCAGTATCAAAAGGTAGACTTGTTGTATTTGATTCGGATGACTTAATTGAATGTGCAGTTTTAGTTAGATCAGCTTATGATGGGCAAATTGACCGTGTATCTATACCTGAAAAAGCGACGGATGTTTTAGCCCAGTCAATTATTGGAATGTCATTAGACAGAACATGGGAAGTTGAGGAAATGTACAATCTTATAATTTCTGCATACCCATACCGTGATTTATCTAAAAAAGAATTCTTAGATATATTAGATTTCTTAGGAGGCAATGCACTTGAAAAACACGGAGTCTATCCTAAAGTTTGGTATGAAAAGAACGGCAATGAAGTTGGAATAAAGAGAGGGTCTCGCCAAATTTATAATATGAATATAGGAACTATTCCACAAGAAATAAACTATGCTGTCGTTCTTGAAGGAAGAGGGGCACAGTTAGGAAATTTATCAGAAAAATTTGTTGAGAATCTATCTAAAAATGATATTTTTGTTCTAGGCGGTAGAACTTACCAATTTTTAGAATCAAATAGATCGACTGTAATCGTAAAAGATGGACTTGGTAGAAAACCAACCGTACCTTCTTGGTCTGGAGAAATGTTACCTCGGTCTTTTGATTTGTCCGAGGCAGTGGGAAGATTTAGAGGTGAAGTTGAAGAAAAATTAAAGCTAACCAAGGAAGAAATTTATAAATGGCTTGGAGATGAATTTAAATTAGATAAAGGTGCAGCTAGAACTATAATTTCTCATTTGGATGAACAAAAGAAAATTTGTGGATTCATACCTTCTGATAAACGCCTAATGGTGGAAGGATATGTAGATAATAGAGGAAGAAGTGGAGCAATATTCCATTTTCCTTTTGGAAGAAGGGTTAACGATGCTCTAGCGAGAGCATTTGCGTTTCAATTGGGTAAGGAAATTGGAGGTAGTGTTCGAATTTCATTGAGTGATGATGCTTTTTTACTAACATTCCCTACTAGATTGGCTATTGAAGGTCTTGCAGATAGATTAATGCCTAAATATTTGGAACCCTTATTACGTAAATCTATAACTAATACCGAAATATTTGCACAAAGATTTAGGCATTGTGCTAATCGCTCATTTATGGTTTTACGGAATTATAAAGGTCGAGAGATTTCATTACCAAGACAACAATTAAGAACTGCACAAGTTTTAGAAGCGATTAACGAAGTTGGTACTTTCCCTATGCTCGAAGAGGCATATCGTGAAGTTTTACATGATGCTTTTGATTTGAAAAATGCTCAAGTTATTATAGACGATATTGAAAGTGGAAAAAGAAAAATTGATTATCGGACTTACTCTCCAGTTCCATCGCCATTGTCACATAGTTTGATTCTTTCAGGGCTTAGTGATATTGTTCTAATGGAGGATAGATCTGCCCTATTAAGAGAACTGCATAGTCAGGTCCTAGGAAGAGTTCTAGAAGAAGGAGGGGGAGATAAACCCCGATTTGAAAAAGATTTGATAGAAGGATATTTTAATGAAAAAAGGCCAATTATAGGAAGTAATGAGGGAATGATTCAGGCAATAAATCAAATTGGTGGAATTTATCTCTTAAGTGATCAAGAAAAATCAATATATCGTATGTCTGATATGCCTACTACTGAAATACAAGAATTATCTAACTATATGATTGAAGAAAATATGGTAGAATCGGTATGGAATAGTAATAAAGATCCTTTGTTTGTTGTGCCCGAATTGGTTCCATACTATAAAGCAGTTTATGGCATTAATGAAACATTATCTAAACAAGCTAAAAAAATATATGATAATTTAGAAAAAGTTAAAGACATTAAATCCAAAAAAGTTTGCGATGAATTAGAAAAAAACTATTTGGTTTGCAAAACACCAAATGGATTTAAAAGAAGAGATAAAAATGAAACCATTATATCCTATGAAAAAGCCTTAGATTGGCTTATTACGAAACACCTGGGCTTCGTAGGGCCTCGATCTAAAGAAGATATTGCTTTAGAACTTAAATTACCTGAAGAAGTAATTAAGCAAACACTTTATGAACTTGAAGAACAAGGTACTATCCAAGGTGGAAATTTCATTTTAGGCAGAAGCTCTCCTCAATATTTATTAGGAGAAGATATAATTTACTTAGAAGCTCAATCGTTAGGAAATATAGATGTTGTTTCTGAAAAAATATTAAGAGAATATATTGATCAAAAACTTTTCAAGAAGTTTTCCAGCTTACAAACTTTGTTTGATCAACATAATGATGTCGCTTCTCCACGAACTGTTTATCATAGATTAGAAAAACCCAATTTAGATGAATGGTGGGAATGGAGAGACTCGGATGCTATATTGCAAGGAAGATTTTCAGCTGGAAAATTAAGATACATACCAGCCAATAAAGTTGGAATGTATCAAGCTTTATTCAGGAGAGAAGCTGATGGAAAAATACAAAACCTAATTGTTGATATGCTAAAGAGAAGTCCGCCTCTTTCAAAAAGTGAAATTTCAAAAGAGTTGGAAATAAAAACTGAACTGATAGATGGTGCCCTAAGGGCATTAGAAGAGAAACTAATGATTCATCGTTATAATCGGCATAGAAATCCTTGGACAACTCATAACCGTTACAGGCTTTTAAATGAATATGAAGCACCTGAAAAACCTGA
>CEWO01184598.1_pt1 | contig 14169 bp, 15 predicted proteins | sample 361561 | NCBI WGS metagenome assembly CEWO01 (sample SAMEA2623627, study PRJEB7988) | marine metagenome | isolation source: saline water (ENVO:00002010), including
CCGGAGCAAATGAACCTTCTATGATTTTCTCACCACCATGTTCTTTTTGTTCCTTGCGAACTATCAATGCATTTACAGGAGAATTTTGTAAGTAACTAAAAGTAGCTACGGATGCCACAATTGGATCAGCACCTAAAGTAGGGCCAGCGATAAAACTAGCGCCAGACTCTAAAATTAATGGCAGAAAACATTTAGCAGTCAAATAAGAACCTTTAGGATTAAGAGTTAAAACTCTGCCATCAAAATAATAAGAACTTGATCCTCCGGAGGATAATTGAAAATTTCCAAACAGTAATGAGTTTATTTCAATTGCTAAATCTAAAAGTTCTTGTTGATCTGTCATAAATTTTCCTTTTTTAGTATAAGTGTTTTTTATTAAGAAACAAATCCTTTAAGGGGTCTGATATAGATTATGTTTATATATATATTGAATGACTTCTTTTGGAAGATAATCTTCTACGGGTAGAAGATTATCAATTCTTTGTCTAATTTCCGTAGAAGAAATATTAGGAATGGGTAAATCTATAAATTCTACATTTTGGTGAAAAACTTTATAGTCAGTTAAATCCCTATTAATAAAGACTATTGAAACAGAATCGAATAATAAATCTATGTCTTTCCATTGATTCATTTGTTCAATTACATCAGAACCAAAAATTAAAACAAGCTCATTTTCTGGATTCTCTAAGTGTTGAACAGTGTCTATGGTGTATGACGGACCATTTCTAAGAATTTCGATATCAGAAACCACAAATTGTGGGTACATTGCTGTTGCCAATTTAACCATTTCAAGCCTATGAGAAGACGAGGAGAGATTGTGATCTGCCTTTAAATAAGGGTGCCCTGCAGGCATAAATAAAACTTGATCTAACGATAAGTGTTCCATCGAATATTTAGCAGCAAGTATGTGTCCAAAATGAATTGGATCAAAAGTTCCACCTAACAAACCGATTCTCATTTTTTACCTTATTTTACTGAAACATAATTTTTCTTCTTGATATGAAAACGATCCTTGATTAATATTTACCGATTAAATATACAAAGGTAAACATTATGGCTTTGGATATACAAAGCACATTGTCTCAAATTTGGAAGAAAATTTCTGTAGAAGAACTGTCTTCTATAGCAGCCAAAACTCTTGATCCAGGAAATCCAACAGACGCAGGAAAAATGTGGAGGCTTCCCACATCTCATCCAGATCCTATTGTATTAGCATCTGGAATTCCAGACGACGACACAATCCCTACTAATAAATTAATTGAAGGACTCGTCAATGGTATAAAAAAATTTCCTGTTGAGTCTTTAACTTATGGAGGATGGTTTGGTTATGATGAATGTAGAAAAGCCATAGCTAATAGACAAAACAGAATAGAAAATATTGATTTAAATGAAAATAATATTATTCTTCACAATGGAAGTTCAGGATGTTTAGAAAATATTCTTAATGCATTTATAGAACCAAATGATGTAGTAATTGTAGAATCACCCAGTTATTCAGGAACTGTGAGGTGCATACAAGGATCACTGGCTGAAGTTGTAGAAATACCAATACACTCCAACGGAATAAATGTTAAAGAATTTGAAACCCTTATAGAAAAAATTACGAACGAACAAAAAAGAATTAAGTTTTTTTACACTATTCCTGATTACCAAAACCCTACTGGAAATGTAGCTCCAATTGAGATTAGAGAGTCAATTTTAAAAATTTGTGCAAAAAACAAAATTTTAATTATTGAAGATGCTGCATATAGTGAACTTTATTTTGATCAACCTCCACCTCCAACGTATTTTTCACTATCCAATGGTTTTGGAGTATTAAGAATGTGTAGTTTTAGTAAAGTTGTAGCAACAGGGTTAAGACTAGGATGGATTCAGGCTCGGGATGAATATATTCAAATACTTACAAAAGTACGATTTGATATGGGAAACAGCCCATTAATTCATTATGCATTGACTAACTTTATTAATGATAATTCTTTAGATTCGCATGTTGAGAATATGCGAAATCTTTACAAAGAAAAATGTTCAATTATGGTAAATTCAATTAGAGAAAATTGTGGAGATTATATAGAAATCACCCCTCCTTCAGGAGGATATTTTTTATGGTTGAAATCTTACCAAGTAAAGTCTGAACAATTGATTAAAGCCGCTGCAGAAGAAGGTTTAGTTTTTCCTACAGGCTCAGTATTTTTTCTCGATAAATCCCAAGGAACATATAATTACAGATTAGCGTTTACACAACCATCAAAAAAACAACTACAAGAAGTAGGGGTTAGACTTAAAAAAGCATACGAAAAATGCCTAGACTAAAAATTTAATCTGGAGCCGAAGGTCAGGATCGAACTGACGACCGGCTGTTTACAAAACAGCTGCTCTACCACTGAGCTACTTCGGCATTATATAAATTACGATATAGGATTATACAACCTTATATCTAGCAGGTCACTAATATTAGTCCCAGTCCCATTCAACATCACCAATTCTAACAGTGTCTCCAGATGTAATCCCAGCATCCTCTAAAGCCTTTACTACACCTGTAGTTTTTAGATGTTTATAAAACTGCATTCTAGCCATCCAATCTTCATAATCAATTCTAGTAGCAATTCTTTCGACTCCAGGGGACTCTACTACAAAAACTTCATCTTCTACATATACTGAAACACCTCTTCTTTTAGGTAAAGGCTGAATAACTGGAATAAATTCTTCATTTGATTTGGAAATTTCCAAATCAAAACTTTTAGGGGTTTCGAAATTTTCGAATTGCAAAATCACTTGATCCATCATCTCAGATACACCTGCTCCTGAAATTGCAGAAATAAAATAAATTTTATCTGCAACAGATTTCATACTTTCAGCAATTAGGTTTTGAAGAAGGTGAACCTCTTCAAGATCTATTTTATTAAAAACAATTATTTGAGGTTTATTTTTAATTTCAGAGCTAAAAAGTTCTAATTCATTGTTTATGTTCTCAAAAACTTTTTTAGGATTATCTGAAGAAGCATCCACTAAATGGATCAAAACTTTACACCTTTCGATATGACGAAGAAAATCATGACCTAAGCCTATACCATTATGCGCACCTTCAATCAAACCAGGAATATCCACTATAACCATGTCTACATCACGGTAATCTAGTATTCCTAATACAGGCTCTAGAGTAGTAAATGGATAATTAGCAATTTTAGGTTTAGCAGACGTGAGAAATGTAATGAGACTAGATTTACCTGCATTTGGTGCACCAATAATACCAACGTCTGCTAAAACTTTTAATTCTAATTTCACATCCATTTCTACCCCGTTTTCGCCATTTTGGGCTATTACTGGATACTGATTGGTAGAAGATGTATATTTAACATTACCATAACCACCTTGTCCTCCAAATATAACTATTTCCTCTTGATCGTGTTCAACAATATCAAAAATTATTTCTTCGTTTGAATCTACTATTTGAGTACCAGTAGGAACATCAATATAAATACTTTTTCCGTTTTTACCATGTTTTTTAGCACTAGCGCCGTTTCCACCGTTTTCAGCTTTAAATATTTTTTTATATCTAAAACCAATCAATGTATTTATATTCCTATTTCCTCTAAAAATAACATCTCCTCCATTTCCTCCATCTCCTCCATCTGGACCTCCTCTAGGAATAAACTTCTCATGTCTACCACTTATGGCACCGTTTCCACCGTTTCCACTTTTTATATTTATGTATACTTGATCAATCATTAGAGTTTATCTGTTTAAAATAATATTTATAATAAGGCTGTGTTAATTGGTGAAACTAGTAATATCAGTCAGGGGAATTAATTCAATTTTATCACGTGATATTGTTGAAGATTAGTGGAAAATCTAATATAAGTGTGGATACTTTTTTGGAATAAAAATATTGACTTTTTCTTTAAATGATATCCACATGATATCCACAAACTTAAGGAGCTTAAATGAATGAGATAGATAAAATCACCACCTTTTTTTCTAGAGAACAGTTATTTCAAGCCTATCTTGATGTTGAAGCAGCTTTAGCAAGATCACAAGCTAAACAAAAAATTATTCCTGAAAGTGCAGCTCAAAAAATTACTGAAATGGCATTAATTGCTAATTTAAATATTGATAATATTAATCAATCTCTAGATAAAACAGGTCACCCTTTAGTACCTCTAATTTGGGAATTAGATAGAGTTTGTGGTCCTGAAGCTGGTGGTTATATTCATTGGGGGGCTACAACTCAAAATATTACTCAAACAGGTAAACTGTTATTAGTTAAACAATTTCACCAATTATTTTTAGAGCAAATTTTGAAATTATTAGATGTTTTATCAGATTTAGCTTTAGAAACAAAAAATTATGCTTTACCAGGAAGAACACATGGACAACATGCTGTTCCTGCCACTTTTGGCTATAAAATTGCTGTGTGGATTGATGAACTTATTCGACATTTTCATAGATTTAAAAATTGTGAAGAACGAGTTTTTGTGACTATGTTAGGTGGTGGTGCAGGAACTATGGCATCTGTAGGAATGGAAGGTTTAGAAACACAAAAATTGATGGCTGAAGAGTTAGGTTTTACTTCTATGTCTATGCCTGCACGTACTATAGGAGATCACCTTACAGAATATATATTAAATTTGGCGATGTTTGCAGCTACTTCTAGTAAAATGGCCCGAGAGATTTATACTCTAATGAAACAGGAATTTGGTGAAGTTGAAGAACCTGTTCCAGACGGAGCAGTAGGATCTTCAACTATGCCCCAAAAAAGAAATCCTAGAAATTGTCAGGATATTGTTGCTTGGGCAGCTGAATTACGGTCTTTGGTCCCTATGTCATTGGAGGCTATGCAAACTGAGCATGAGGCAGATAAAACTACCTCTATGATGATTAATGTTGCAATAGACAGATCATGTGAATTAACTAACAAAATTGTAAATTCATCAATTTATATTTTTTCTGATCTTAAGGTATTTCCTGATCGAATGAGAAAAAATTTAGATTTAAGTGGTGGTTTAATTATGTCTGAGCAAATAATGCTAGAGCTTGGAAAGAAATTAGGTCGACAAAGAGCTCACGACGTTGTTTATGACGCTGCTCAACATTCTGCTAAAACTGGTGTTGATTTTATTTCCGCATTGAATGAACAACAAGAAATTACTCAAAACTTTAATTCTGAAGAAATTAATTCAATGCTAGATCCTGAACAATATTTGGGGCTTTGTGTTTATTTTGCTGAGCATTTTGCCGCAGAAGCAAAAAAATTACTTTAAATTAATAGGAACAGTTTCAGGAATAGCTCCAGATTCAATTAAATTTTTTATTTCATTTTCTGAAATTCCTGCATGTTTTAAAACATCAAAAGTGTGTTCACCAAATTGAGGAGGACTTACATTAAAGGGTTCATTAGAATTGATTGATACAGGATTGCCGCTCCACGTAACTGTCCCCCAATTTTCATAAGTCTGCTGCATAATCATTTTTCTTTTGTGATTATATTCATCATTAAATATTTCTTCACTAGAAATGTTTTTTACAGCTTCAATTTCATGTTTTTGTAGCAAATTAATCCAATACTCGGAAGTTTCTGTTAAAAATATTTTTAACATCTCTTCTTCTGGATCATTATTGTCATAACCTTCAAAATTTTTATGAGCTATATCAGCAATATGTGAAAATTCAGGAACTGCATTTAAATAGCCTAGCATAGGGACTTGATAGTTTTTGTCTCTAATTGGTGCAGATAAAAACACCCATCCATTTTTTGTTTCATATAATCTGTTGAAAATATTTGTACCTTTTAGTCCTGGTTGTGAACCCACGCGTGTTGAGTGAATTTTTGATGCGAAGTTGTTAGTATTTTGTTTAGTGTGAAAGGTTCCAGATAGATTTGCTGAAGTATACGTCAAAGCAGCTTCCACGCGTTGTCCTTTGCCTGTCTTTTGTCTCTCAATTAAAGCTAGGATTACAGCATATGCAGCAGCTAAGCCTGTTCCATAATCATTTAAAGTATATGTAGCCGTTCTAGGTGGATTAGAGATGTCTCCACTGTTTCTAACTTGAATACCTGTAGCTGCTTGTGCGTTTTGTTCAAATCCAGGCCTTAATGACCATGGTCCGGTTTGGCCAAAACAATTAATTGATGCGTAAATAATTTTAGGATGCTTCTTTTTTAATTCTTCGTAACCTATTCCAAGCCGGTCAGTTACACCTTTTCTAAATCCTTCAATTATTACATCAGCTGTTTCTGCTAATTTTAAAAAAGCTTCAAGGCCACCATTTTTAGTAATGTTTAAACAAATGCTTTTTTTACCTCTACCAACATCAATCCAGGGAGTTAAACCAGGAACTCTATGGTCAGGGTCGATTTTAATCACTTCTGCCCCGTATTGAGCTAGAGTTCTTCCACATGTAGGTCCAGCTAAAACTAAAGTGAGATCTAAAACCCTGATTCCTTTTAGTGGCAGATTATCCATTAAACAAACCCTCAATTAATTCATTATGTTCACCTAATTTGGGGGCTGGATTAATCTTGGAATGATGGTTGGTTCTAATTATTCTTCCTGGCTGTTTCATTTCTCCAAAAAAGTGGTCGTTAACTTGAATTACTGTTTCAGATTGAATTGCTTGGTCAGATTCCATCCATTCATTTACAGATCTGCACATTGTTCCCGGAACACCTATTTGATCAAGAGCGTTTTCCCATTCAACTGCAGTTTTTTCAATCCATAATTTTTCAAATTCTTTTTCTAAGTGTATTTTAACGTCTTTATTTTCATTCAAAAATTGTAAATTACTTAATTGATCTAACCATTCAATTTTATGTACTAATTGAAGGAATGGTTCTAAAAATCGTTTCATTCCACCTATGTTGATATTTATCCACCTATAATCTTTGCATTGGTAAAATCTTTTTATTACTGGGTGAGATTCTTGGTTTCCATTTTGTCTTTGATGGTGCCTGACCAACTGAGATCCCATTCCTTGGAACATAGCATCGTGAATTGACATAGAAATCAATTGACCTTTTCCAGTAATAGATTTTTGAAAAATGGCTGCTGCTACTGCTGGCGCTGCTGTTATACCAGCCATTCCACTTGAATATGGAATTTCATGAAATGAAGGACCTTCACCTTTAACTGGTGTTTGACCTGATCCATTCATAGCATAGATTCCCGAAGCAGAAGAAATCAATTCTTCTTTGCTAGGTAAATGCCTGTAAGGATGGTTTTCAGGAAATGAAGTAAGTTTTATATAGATAATTTCAGGGTTAACTGTTTTGGCCATTTCGTATGAAATTTCAATTGCATCGCCAAATTTTGTGTCAATGTTTTCTATAAAAATTTGTGAAATTGAAATCAATTTCAATAGGGTAGATTTAAATTCAGTGTTATCTGCCTGATTAGCATAACTAGTTCCTGGATGGGGCAATGCAAATGATTTTTTCCCTCGATTCCAAACAGAAGCTTCTAGATTTTGTTTTACTATTTCACGGTTGTTGGGGTTCGATTCTACTTTGATCACATCAGCACCCTGATCAGCAAGATGCATTCCCAATATTGATCCTGCAGGATAATCGCTTAATTCTATTACTCGAAATTCAGATAGCATTTAATTTCCATATTAAGGTAGGTTTTAAAAAACACATTATAAATCAAAATATTCTTGTTATAGATATTCCACTCTTCAAGGAATAAAATGATTTCATGATTAAATAACTGGGAGATTTATATGAAAATCACGTTGTCTTTGATTAAGGCAGATATTGGATCTATAGGAGGACACACTAGGCCATCAGATTTGATGCTAGAAACTGTTGAAACCTTAGCACAGAAAGCTGTAACAGACGGGTTGTTAATTGATGTTTTCGTATCCTATACAGGTGATGATATTGCGATTTTAATGTCTCACACTAAAGGAGAAAATAATTCTGAGGTTCATCAATTTGCATGGGATGCCTTTATTGAAGGTACAAATGTCGCAAAATCTCAGGGGTTATATGGTGCCGGCCAAGATTTATTAGTTGATGCCCCATCAGGAAATGTTAGAGGTGCGGGCCCTGCAGTAGCGGAAATTGAATTTGATCATTCTTTGGAATCACCTCGACCTGCAGAATCTTTTATGGTTTTTGCTGCCGATAAATGTGGTCCAGGTGCTTACAATTTACCTTTATTTTTAGCTTTTGCAGATCCCATGTATTGTGGAGGCTTAATGCTTCCTCCGATGATTAAAGGGTTTTCATTTGATGTTATAGATATGGACAATACTGACGGAGATAGTGTTCTTAAATTAGATGCCCCTGATGATTATTACGGAATCACTGCATTACTTAGAGATAACGAAAGATTTGGAATTGATTCAATTTATTCGCGAACTTTTAATAATAAAGCAGCTTCAATTTCTGCCCAGAGACTACATTCAATAGCGGGTACCTATACAGGCAAAGATGATCCTGTTGCCCTAATAAGAAATCAAGGAATATTTCCTGCTCCAGAAGAAATTTTATCTGCATTTACTAAGGCACATTATGTTGGTGGAGACTCAAGGGGTTCTCATGTAATGCCTTTAATGCCTGTCCCTCTTAATACAGCAGTAACTGGGCCGTATTGTTTGCCTCTAGTATCTGCCGTAGGTTTTTCATTAAATGCGGACGGATATTTTTCTCATTCATTTGTTGATTTTTTTGATAATCCTGTTTGGGATGAAGTAAGAAAATTAGCTCAACTTAAAGGCTTGGAGATGAGGAGCCAAGGTTGGTCAGGTCCTGCCATGCTTCCTTATACTGAACTTGAATATGGAGGATTTAGAGATACTGTTGAAGGGTTGTTATCGTCATTTAAGTTTCAATAATTATTAGTTTTAGCTTCACAAATGATAAAAATATTGGTTGCTACGAAAAATTTTAAAAAAATTAATGAGTTAAATGAATTTTTAGATAAAAATATTTTTTCACTTTTAAATTTAGAAGAATTGAATATTGATTTTACTGTTGAAGAAACAGGAAACACCTTTGAAGAAAATGCTATTTTAAAAGCTAAACAATATGGCGAACAATCGTCAGTACTTACTATTGCGGATGATTCAGGATTAGAAGTTACTCTTCTAAACGGAGAACCGGGTGTTTTTTCTGCACGGTATGGAGGTGAAGGAAAAACAGATCAAGATCGAAATAATTTCTTGATACAAAACCTTCAGCCTTTTAAAGATCAAGAGATTTTTGCTAAATTTGTATGTGTGGTTGCAATTTGGGATCCGAATTTATTAGAGGTAACAACTTTTAAGGGAGAGATTGAAGGTAGAATTCATCTAAAATCAAAAGGAATAAATGGTTTTGGGTATGATTCTTTGTTTTATGTGCCATCAAAAAATAAAACTTTTTCCGAAATGTCTTTATTAGAGAAACAAAAAATTAGTCATAGAGGTCAAGCAATGACAAAAGCTGTAGAATTCCTCTACCAATTATCAAAAAGTAATTATGATGAAAAAGATAAATCCAGTAGACCAATTTAATAGGCCCTTAAGGGATCTCAGGATTTCTGTAACTGATAGATGTAATTTTCGATGTACATATTGCATGCCTGCTGAAATTTTTGGAGAAAGATATGAGTTTTTGCCCAAAGAAAAATTACTTTCTTTTGAAGAAATTTATAGAATTGCTAAAGTTTCAGTTCAGATTGGTGTAAAAAAAATAAGAATTACTGGCGGAGAACCTTTAGTTAGACAAGATATTCCAGATTTGATCGAAATGCTTGCAGGTATAGATGAAATTGATGATATAGCAATGACTACAAATGCATATTTGTTAGAAAAATTTGCCCAAGATCTAAAAGATGCAGGATTAAATAGAATTACTGTGAGTTTGGATTCATTAGACGATGATGTTTTTCAAAAAATGAATGGTAGGGGCTTTGACACTTCAAAAGTGAAAAATGGCATTTTGGAAGCTAAAAAAGTTGGATTATCTCCAATTAAAATCAACGTAGTTGTTCAAAAAAATGTGAACGACCACACAATTTTAGAGTTAATTGAATGGTGCCGTGAAAATAACTTAATTCCTAGATTTATTGAATATATGGATGTCGGTAATTTAAATCAGTGGGATTTAAGTGAAGTTATATTTTCAAAACAATTAATTGATCAAATTAATGATGTTTTTCCAGCTGAACCTATAGAATCTGCATATAGAGGTGAAGTTGCAAAAAAATATAGATTTCTTGATGGAAAAGGACAATTTGGTGTAATTTCTTCCGTATCTCAACCCTTTTGTGGCGATTGTACGAGATTAAGACTTTCTCCTGAAGGAGAAATTTTCACATGCCTATTTGGGCAAAAAGGATTAGATTTACGATCTTCTTTGAGGTCGGGTGTATCAGATGAAGATTTGATACACATTATTCAAAATACATGGAAGGCAAGAGATGATAATTATTCTGAACAGAGATCCAGTTTGAGTAATAAAAATTTGAAAAAAGTAGAGATGTATCACATCGGGGGATAAATTAGTTAATGATAGATATTTATACCGATGGGGCATGTATTGGTAATCCCGGTCCAGGAGGGTGGGGAGTCGTAATTTTGCAAGAAAATGACAACATTTTTTTGTCTGGTGGTGAAAAAAATACTACTAATAATAGAATGGAGATCACTGCCGTTATTGAAGGATTAAAAAATGTTGATTCCAAAGATTTGACAGTTTATTCGGATTCAACTTATGTAATAAATACCATTACTAAAGGATGGAAGAAAAATAAAAACCAAGACCTTTGGGAAATTTTAGAAAAACTTGTATCAGAAAAAAATGTGAAATGGGAATGGGTTAAAGGTCATTCTGGAAATGAATTTAATGAAAAAGCTGATAAATTGGCTTATGGGGAAGCAAAAAAACAATGAAAACACATGAAACTTCTAATTCTTTAACTCATATTGACCATGAAGGAAAAGCAACTATGGTTGATGTATCTGAAAAAATTGTTTCAACTCGAACAGCCATAGCTAAGTCATTGGTTAAAATGAAACCTGATACTTTAGAAAAAATCATCAAAAATGAGTTTGAAAAAGGGGATGTTTTATCAGTGGCTAAAATTGCTGGGATTATGGGTGGAAAACAAACATCTGACTTAATTCCATTATGTCACCCATTACAGCTCACACATTTAGATATTGATTTTGAAATTGACAAAGAAAATTCTCAAATATTGATTATTGCTACTGCCAAAATTTCATCTCAAACTGGTGTGGAAATGGAAGCATTAACAGCGGCTTCTGTTTGTGCTTTAACTGTTTATGATATGTGTAAAGCAATAGATAAAAAATTAAAAATAGAAACTTGGTTATCATATAAATCTGGTGGAAAATCTGGAGATCATCAACTAGATTAGGCATAAACTTGCTTATCATTCTCAAGTATGTGGTAAAATGCCCGAACAATAAATGAATCGGTTTGATTTATTAGGTTAATTTAGGAAGAGAATTTGAATATATACGTAGGAAACATTTCATACAACACATCAGAAGATGACTTGAAAGAACATTTTGGTCGATATGGTGAGGTTGTAGATGTAAGAATAATTACTGATCGTGATAGCGGTCGATCAAAAGGCTTTGGTTTTGTTGAGATGAGTGATGATGACCAAGCAAAAGAAGCAATTGAAGCTTTAGATAGCAAAGATTTTATGGGTCGAGATATTAGAGTTAATGAAGCTAGGCCTCGAGAACCAAGATCATAATAATTATTGAGTTTGTTTCATGAATTTAAAAAAAGTTGGCGATGATCCATATGTTGGTGAAACTCTCCAACTGAGTTTATCTAAATGGCTGACTCCTAATGATGGTTTTTATATCAGAAGCCATTTTGATTTTCCTCAAATTTCTAAAAATGAATTTGAGTTGATTATTGATGGATTAGTTGATCATCCAATTTCATTGAAATTGGATGATTTAAAAAAGTTACCCAAAAAAACTATATCTGCCACATTAGAATGTGCAGGAAATAATAGGGGTGATTTAACACCTTCAGTACCAGGAAATCAATTTTCTAATGGTGCTGTTAGTAATGCAATTTGGTCAGGCGTTTCATTAAGAGATGTTTTAAATTTAGTGAATCTAAATGATTCTGTATTACAAATTTTATTTCAAGGTGCGGATCAGGGTGAAACAGAATCTAATAAGCCCCACGAACCTTATTTAAGAAGCCTTTCTAAAGAAATGGCTTTTGATCCTGATACTTTGCTAGCATATGAAATGAATGGCGAAGATTTACCTGTAGAGCATGGTTTTCCGTTGAGATTAATAGTCCCTGGCTGGTATGGAATGGCGTCAGTAAAATGGCTCACTAAAATTTCAGCTATTGATTCTCCTTTCAGTGGATATTTTCAAGGCAAAAAGTATGTTTTGAAGTATACAGATGGCTCTCAAAAACCACTTGAAGAGATTCAAGTAAAATCTTTAATTACTTTTCCAGAAGATAATTCTCATTTAAATGTTAAACAAATTTCTGTTCAAGGGATCGCATGGTCTGGTAGAAATCCTATTGATTCCGTTCAAATTTCTACTGATAATGGTCAAACTTGGAATGAAACTGAACTAACAGGGCCTTCTGAAAAATATTCTTGGAGGCATTGGCAATATTTATGGAATCCACCTTCAAATGGTGTATACACTATTATGTCAATTGCAAAGGATTCTTTTGGTAACAATCAACCATTGGAATCAGTATGGAACGAACTCGGATACGCAGTTAACGGTTCAAAACCTGTGAAGATTACGATTGATTGACCATGTTGAATTTTCTAGAGATTTAGTTTTAGATTATATTTCTCAAAATATTTCTCTTGTTGGAACTAATTTATCCAATTTGGATTTATCTAATATTGATTTTTCTGGCATTGATCTTAGGTCAGTAAATTTTTCATTTTCGAATTTACAAAATTCAATATTTGTTGAATCTGATCTTTCTAGAGCTTATATGAGAGGAGCAGTATTAAATTATTGTGATTTCAGAAAATCTAATTTGATTAGATCTAATTTAACTGTCACAGAAATGAAAAATGTAAATCTTTCTCAAGCTAATTTACAAGGTGCTAATTTGAGTGGTGCTGCATCGAATTCTGGCCAAAGTACAGCAAGAGTGATAGGTGCTAATATGCAAGGCGCTATAGCCAGGTGTACAAATTTTGAAAAAGCCATCATGGAAAGAGTTAATTTGAATAATACTGATTTAAGAGGTTCGAATTTTGTCGAAGCAAATCTTACTAGAGTTTCTTTACAAGGCGCTAAATTTGATCCAGATGCTTTCGACAGCTCAATTAATGTTTAAGTAGATTTTTAGTCAATCAACTATTGATATTTACCTGATTTTATTTAATCAAACCACATCCTATTTACAACCCATCTGCAGGATTAGTAGTTATTTCAAATATTTGGTGAATAATTATAGGTTGCAATTAATTATGTCCATTTTATAATTTCATAAAATGTTCACGAAAAAAAAATTTGTTGAAAATCCTACATTAGTGGTTTTAGGTATTGGAAATCCTGGTCAAAAATATGCTCACACTCGTCATAATGCAGGATTTTGGTTTTTAGATTTATTGTCTGAAAAGCTTTCTGTTGCCTTTAAACGAACCAATAAATCAATACAAATAGCTTTTGGGGAAATTAATGAAAAACCAATTATTCTAGCTAAATCTAGAACTTTTATTAATGAAAGTGGGATTCCAGCACAGTATCTTTTGAACAGATTTTCTATTCAATTTTCTGAATTATTGGTTGTATATGATGATATTCATCTTCCAGTAGGTAAACTTCGACTGAGAGCCTCAGGTAGTGCAGGTGGTCATAACGGTATTAGATCAATAATTTCATCAATTCAATCTGAGGATTTTGCTAGAATTAGAATAGGCGTTGGTTCACCAGATAATTCTGAAGATCAAATCAATTATGTTTTGGGCGAACCAAATTTAGAAGAAAAAGAAAAAATAATTTCTTCAATTTCCTGTGGCAATCAAATTATTGAAACTGTTATTGAACATGGCATTGTTAAAGCTATGTCTGATTTTAATTAGGTCTGATTTTGAATTTTTCTAAAAATCAAAATATATATAAATGGTGGGTATATTCTTCAATAGCTGTAGTGATTTTTGTGCAAGTTGGAGATCAAACAGGTACTAATATAGCTATGCCTAG
>CEWO01020825.1_pt1 | contig 14167 bp, 9 predicted proteins | sample 361561 | NCBI WGS metagenome assembly CEWO01 (sample SAMEA2623627, study PRJEB7988) | marine metagenome | isolation source: saline water (ENVO:00002010), including
AATCTTGTTTCTGATTCTTTTGTAGAGCGAACTAAAGCAGTAATAGTCCCAGAGCGAGGAGGTAACCATGTTTGTTCTAAGATTCCTCCATCATGCGAACCCTCTCTTTGACCGGTTAACCACTCCAGTTGATATACTGATGTCGTAGAACTTTCCTCTCTACTAACGACTGCAGGAAACTCTAGTAAAGTACTGTTTTCTTCAATTCTTGATGTAGGGTAGTCACAAGCAGAAACAAACACTAAAAGAAATAAAAGCTTTTTCATTATCTACAATTTATTAAAAAAAAATCATTTATTGGTGGTACCTGTAGAGGCACCAAATTCTTTAATATTTTTCAAATACTAAATTGATAAACGATGGCTATTCTTTGGATACGATGATATGGTAAAAGAAGCGGGATGGATGGGGCTCGGACTTTGAATATATTCTCAATACTTTTTCTAATTATTTAATTCTCTTTTTAAATTTTATTAAGAACCAAATAAATTATCTATTTTAAAAAGTCTGTACCAATAACTTTTTACCCAATTATATCCATCCCAAAAATTTAGACTTACTTTTTTCTTATTAATTGAAAGAACTAAGACAATGTTATTATCTAAAATAACCTCAATATTCTTAAATTTGATTTTTTTCTCTAATTCTCCTTTAATTAATTCATGTAATTCAGTTTTAGTTTGTTTGGATAACCAGAAACTTTCCATTTGATAATTATATGAGCTATTTTGAAAGCTTAATAAGTATTTATCTCTATCCTTGAAATGTAATAAACTTGCTGAAAACTCTTCACCACCAGCCCAAGCCATACCTCTAACACCTACTGATTTATAAGTGTCATTTGCTTCTTTTCTTAATTTATTTTTAAAGTTTTCATGTTTATATGCATCAATATCTTCATCAACAATTACTTTTAAGGCGTCAGCAGTAGGTAATTTTCTTGAAAGACCACCAGTTTGAAAAGCTGCAGTATGACTTATTTTTCCAATTAAAGATACATTTGTATGGGTACGCTCAACTACTTTGATTTGGGAAAAAGAAATAAAACTGCTATACAAAAAAAATAGACATAAAAATAACCTTAACAGATTTCTCATCTTATTTTAATTTAATAATAAAAAAAGTATTTACTATTTAATTTATATACTCTATAATATCTGCGCTAACAATAACTTCAAGAGTTATTTCTTTAACACTTATAGCACCGCCAGGAGCACCAGAACCCATTTCAGTTCTAAGAACATCAACTGATAAATTAGCGTATGCTTGATTATTACCTAGAGCTGGTAGCTCAGCTTTTGCATCAGCTAACATACCATCTGAAACTACGCTTTGTTTCATTTTCTTCCAAGCACTTAATTTAATTGTTGATTTAGCTTTACCCATAACATTTCTTGCAACATATTTATAATCAGAATTTGTCTTAATTGACTCAGTTCCGTGATGTTGAAAATCATAATATTGACGAGTAATAGTACAGCTCGATAAACTTATGAGAAATAAGGTAAAAAAAATATATTTATTCATATTAATGTTGTTTTGAGTTTTACATAATGTTAAATTAAATGAATTAAAAAAAATCATTTAATTAATACAATATAGTCAAAATTAAATACAGGCTTTTTTTAAAAAATAAAAGGATAACCAAATGGTGATAGAACATTATTTTAATTTTTCTAATTGCTTTTGTAAGTCTTCCCATTTTGAGATAGATGAAGCGAGCTTATTTTTTCTAAGTTCATATTCTTCAAAAAATTTCTCATCATAATCAGACGGATTTTGTTCTAGATCTAAATTATTTTTTTTAATATTTTCTTCTAGCTCTATTATATCTGTCTCAACTCTTTTGATCTTATTATTTAATGAGTTGATTTTTTTCATCTTTTTATAAGAATCTTTATCCATCTTCTTAGGAGTCACATTATTTTCTTTTCTTTCAATTTCTCTGATGTCTCCTATATTTCTCTTATCTAGATAATAATCTATGTCTCCTATGTACTCTTTAATGTTTTTATCTTTAAACTCATAAACTATCTCTGACAGACCTTGAAGAAAATCCCTATCATGTGAAATTAGAATTAGAGTGCCTTCAAAATTTTTTAAAGCTTCCTTCAAAACACTTTTAGATTTTATATCAAGATGATTTGTTGGCTCATCCATAATTAATACATTAAAAGGTAAAAGCAATAATTTAGCAAGCGCTAACCTGTTTCTTTCTCCTCCAGATAAGACTTTTACATATTTGTCAACTTCTTTTCCTCTAAATAAAAAAGATCCAAGTATGTCTCTTACCTTACTCCTGTTTTTTTCTGTTGCTGAATCCTCCATCGTCTGAAGAACTGTTTTTTTATCATCTAAGTAATCAGCTTGATTTTGAGCAAAGTATCCAATTTGTACATTATGTCCAATATCCAAAGAGCCATTATAATCGATTTCACTATTTATGATTTTTGCAAGTGTTGTCTTACCCTGACCATTCTGACCTACAAAAGCAATCTTAGAATTTCTTGCAAGAATTAAATTTATAGAATTTAATACCTCTAGCTCCCCATAACTCTTTGAGAGATCTTTAATTTCAAATATTACTTTTCCTGGATTTACCGAAATTGGAAAATGTACATTCATAACACTTTTGTCCTCTTTATCAACTTGTATTCTATCCATTCTATCAAGTTTTTTTATTAGAGACTGAGCCATAGAAGCTTTCGAAGCTTTTGCTCTAAACTTATTTATAAGTTTTTGAGTGTTCTGAATTTCTTTTTCTTGATTTTTTTGAGAGGCAAGTTGTTGTCCACGCATCTCTTCTCTTAAAATCAAATACTCAGAATAAGGTTTTTTATAATCATAAATTTTCCCAAATGAAATTTCAATCGTTCTATTAGTCACATTATCTAAAAACATTTTATCATGGGATACTATTAGTACAGCGCCTGCATAACTTTTCAAAAATGATTCGAACCAGATAATAGAATCAATGTCTAGATGATTTGTAGGTTCATCTAATAATAAGATGTCATTATCTTGTAATAATAGCTTCGCTAACTCAATACGCATCCTCCATCCTCCAGATAATGTACTTGTTTGCTTATTAAACTCTGATGATTTAAAACCTAATCCGGTTAAAATTTTCTCTGTATTTCCTTCATAACTATAACCTCCAATAATTTCGAATTTATCTTGTAGGTTTTGAAGGTCTATCAGTAGCTGATGATATTCTTTACTTTCAGAATTATCATTTTTTATTAATTCGTTATTAATATTTTCTATTTTACTCTCTATGATTTTTATTTCAACAAAAGCCTCATAAGTTTCTTCTAGAACCGTTCTTCCTTCTTCAAAATCAATATCTTGTTTTAAGAAACCAATTTTTAAATCTTTATCAGTTGCAATCTCTCCGGTATCAGGTTCCATTTCTTGAGATAAGATTTTTAACATAGTGGATTTTCCAGCACCATTTTTGCCAATTAGACCAATTCTGTCTTTTGTACCAACCCTGTATGTTATATTATTAAATAAATCATCTCCTTGAAAAGAAATAGAAAGATTGTGGACGTTGAGCATAAAGAAAAATGAAGAAATTGATAAAAATTATCAACAATAAAGCGGGATGGACGGGATTCGAACCCGCGACCTCCTGCGTGACAGGCAGGCATTCTAACCAGCTGAACTACCACCCCGGTTGAATTTGATAGGCAAAAGTATCCTTTCGTTTATATTAAAAAAAGTAAAATATTAATTTTTTATTTAATATGATTAAATCTTCACTAAATTTACCCACCAATTGATTTAATAATATGTCCTTAGATTTCGAAAAACCTATTATAGAACTAGAATCAAAGCTAAATCAAATGAAAGACATAGCTGCTAAAAACGGCAAAAGTCTAGATAAAGAAGCGTTATCTCTAGAAGAAAAAATTATTGAATTAAAGAAAGAGATTTTTTCCAATCTAACTAGATGGCAAAAAGTACAACTTTCTAGACATCCTAACAGACCATACTTCCTAGATTATGTATATAAGATCACTAATGAGTTTATAGAACTTCATGGTGATAGGGTAGCCAAAGATGATAAGGCAATGGTTGGAGGAATTGCAGAAATTGATGGAAGATCAGTTATGTTAATAGGTCAACAGAAAGGTAGGAATACAAAAGAAAGACAATTTAGAAACTTTGGTATGTCTAACCCTGACGGTTACAGGAAAGCTCTCAGGCTAATGAAAATGGCAGAAAAGTTTAATATGCCTGTGGTGTGTCTTATAGATACTCCTGGTGCATATCCAGGGCTTGAGGCAGAGGAAAGAGGTCAAGCCGAGGCTATTGCTAAAAACATCCAAGAAATGGCGACTCTTAAGGTGCCTGTTATATGTATAGTTATTGGAGAAGGAGCATCAGGTGGTGCATTAGGAATTGGAGTTGGGGATAAGGTTTATATGATGGAATTCACATGGTACTCAGTTATATCTCCTGAATCCTGTTCTTCTATTCTATGGAGGAGTTGGGACTATAAAGAACAAGCTGCAGAAGCTTTGAAATTGACTTCTAAGGATTTAAAGAAAATGAAGATAATTGATGGTATTATTAAGGAACCTTTAGGAGGTGCTCATAATAATATTGATTTAGCAGCTAAAAAGTTAAAAAAAGTAATTATTGAAGATATTACAGAACTTGAAAAAATTAAATCTGATAAGAGGATAGAAAATAGAATTAATAAATTCTCTGAGATGGGTGTGATTAATGATTAGATTAATAAGTAAGTTTTTTTTTATAAATCTCTGGGGTTGGAGGATAACAGGCAAGGTGCCTGATGATAAAAAAATAGTAGCAATAGTAGCCCCCCATACGTCATGGCATGATCTTTTTGTTGGTATATTTACTAGATCTGTCCTGAAGATGGAAAATAGGATAAAGTTCTTAGGTAAGCAAGAACTTTTTAAAACTCCATTAATTGGTTGGGCTTTAAGGCAACTTGGAGGTTATCCTGTCGTAAGAAATAAACAATTAAATTCAGTTGATAGTGTTGTCAAGATATTCGAAAAAAATCAAAATTTTTTTCTAACTCTAGCTCCTGAGGGTACTAGAGCTAAAGTTGACAAGTTAAAGACTGGATTTTATTATATTGCTTTGAAGGCTAAGGTGCCAATATTGTTAGTTGGATTTTGTTTTAAAAAAAGAATTGTCCATTTTGGTGAAAAATTCAATCCATCAGGTGATATTGATAAAGACATGGAAAAGATATTGAATTTTTTTAGATCCTATTATGGTAAAGTACCCTCTAAAGGTTTAAACCATTAAGTATGAATATGATATTTAGTATTTTATCTTATATCCTTATCAGTTTCTTTTTGATTTCACATGATGAAGTTGAAAGAATTGACATAGATAGGGCTGATCTAATTCAATCAGATACATTATTATACCCTAATTCTAAGCACAGAGAGCAATCAAAACTTATTTATCAGCTATTAACCAAGTATCATTATAAAAAATTAAATGTTAATGATTCTTTATCTGAAAAAATTCTAGAAAAATATATTAAATCTCTTGATCCTAGTAGAGAATATTTTTATCAATCTGATATTACTTATTTCAATCAGTACCAAAGTCAGATGGACGACTATGTTATATCAGGGTACTTAGAGCCTGCCTATGAAATTTTTACTGTATACCATGAGAGGGTAAAGAATAGGATTGACTTTGTTTTCTCATTATTAGAGAATGAACCTAATTTTTCTGTAGAAGAAGAGTTTACTTTTGACAGAAAAGATTCTCAATGGTTTAAAAATGATATTGAGATGGATAATTACTGGCGGAAAAAAATTAAAAATTCAGTCTTAAATCTTAAGATTTTAGGTAAGGAGTGGGTTTCTAATAAAGAGACATTAGATAAAAGATACAAGAGGTTCCAGAAAACAATTTCTCAGTTTAACTCAGAAGATGTTTTTGAGATTTTTATCAATTCTTACACTGAACTTTACGATCCACATACAAATTATTTCTCTCCTGTAAATGCAGATAAATTTGAGATAAATATGAGTAAGACCTTTGAGGGTATTGGAGCTAGGTTGCAGCAAGACATAGAATACACTACAATTTATCAGGTAATGCCTGGTGGACCTGCTTATAGAAGTAAAGAGTTAGAGAAAGGGGATAAAGTAATTGGTGTTGGGCAAGGTGATGATGGTGATTTTGAAGATATAATCGGTTGGAGGTTAGATGATGTAGTAACTAAGATAAAAGGTAAGAAAGGCTCAGTGGTAAGACTTTTAGTCCTTAAAAAAGAATCTCAAATAGATGATTACCCTGATACGGTAAGGCTAGTTAGAGATAGAGTAGATGTAGTAGATGAGGATGCTACATTTGAGGTAATTCCTTTTATGGATGAAAACAGAACATATAATATTGGAATGATAAAAATACCAAGTTTCTATATAAATTTTGAGGAAGCCCAAAGAGGAGTAAAGGATTATAAGAGTGTTACTAGAGATGTGAGAAGATGTATTGACTCATTGAAAAATCTGTCTGTAGATGGAATAATTATTGATTTAAGGAATAATGGAGGAGGCTCATTGCAAGAAGCTATAGACTTAACAGGTTTATTTATTGAAACAGGTCCGGTAGTTCAAATAAAATCGTCATCTGGTAGGATAGAAATAGAGAAAGATTTTGATAAAAGAATTCATTATGACGGACCATTATTAGTTTTAAATAATTCATTTACTGCATCTTCTTCTGAAATATTTTCTGGTGCTTTGAAGGATTATAATAGAGGTTTAATAGTAGGAGAGTCAACTTTTGGTAAAGGTACAGTCCAGAATTTACTTGATCTAGAAAGATTTTTTCCAAAGACTGATTTAAAATTAGGTCAGTTAAAAATAACACTTGCTAAATATTATAGAGTTAATGGAGGAAGTACGCAGAAGATTGGCGTAGAGCCTCATATTGAATTCCCAAATATATATGATAGAGATATTTATACTGAAAACTCTAGAATTAATGCTCTGGAATGGGATAAGATAAGGGAAATAACATATGTTGATATAAATTATATAAATAAACCTCTCATTGATCATTTGAACTCGAAATTCATTAAAAATGTAGAGAATGATTCTTCTTTTATAAATTATATGTCTTTTGTTAATGAAACTAAAAAGAGTAGGGAGAATAAGACAATTTCTCTAAACTATGATACTAGGTTAAAAGAGAAAAAAGAGAACGATTCAAAAAATAAATCATTAGATACTTCTGTTAAGTTATCAGAGATATTCCCAGTAAAAGAGGAGAGTTTATTAAATAAAATTAAAAACGACATCTATCTGAGGGAAAGTGTAAAGCTATTTGTGCAGATGTTAAGCTTCAAAGAAAGCTAATTTCTTACCATATCAACATTTTTTGTTGATAATCATAATTTTTTATGTGGATAAATAATGTATAACTCTGTTGATAACTTGTTAACAACTTTCCAAAATATTTTTTGATATAAATAGATAAATTGTCTTACTTAGTATTCTCAAGCGAGAGATATTAAAGTTAGAAAGCAATTTCTGGCAAGTCGCTGAAAGGTAGAAAGGAACTACGGTTTCAAGATACAAAGAAGCAACTAGCTCTCAAAGTGGAAACCTAATTTATTAGGAGAAAACTTTAAGGACCTTATAACTGTAGCTTGACGTTTGAGAAGCACCACGGTGATTTTTAAATGAAAAGGGCGAAAAATTCGATAAGAATTGACGCCCTTTTATTGTTTATAGACACACCTATTTATCCTTCAATCTTGATGTCAAAAAATCTTTTTATATTTTTTCTCATTATCAATTCTATCTCAATTTATTCTCAAGACTTAAATTATATCTTTAAAAGTGGTGAAAGTGGTTATAATACATTTAGAATTCCTTCAATAGTAACAACAAATAAAGGGACAATACTCGCTTTTGCTGAAGGAAGAAAAAATAGCAGCTCTGATTCTGGAGATATTGATATTGTTCTAAAAAGATCAAGTGATAATGGTAAAACATGGGGTGAAATTATAATTGTTAGGGATGATGGAATTAATGTATGTGGAAATCCTTCTCCTGTAGTTGATAGGAAATCAGGTTCAATTCATCTATTATCTACTTGGAATCTAGGGGGAGACACTGAGTCAGAGATTATAAATGAGGTAAGTGAAGATACCAGGAGAGTATTTGTTTTAAAATCAATAGATGATGGTTTATCATGGTCGAAACCTAAAGAGATTACTGCTTCAGTAAAAAAAGATAATTGGACATGGTACGCAACGGGTCCAGTTCATGGTATTCAGATTAGTAAAGGAAATTATAAAGACCGGTTAATTATCCCGTGTGATCATATTGAGTCTCAAACTAAAAAATATTTTTCTCACATTATATACTCAGATGATTATGGGGACACATGGAAAATAGGTGGAAGTACACCTCAAGATTATGTTAATGAGTCAACAGTTGCTGAAATTGAGGATGGCGCATTAATGCTTAATATGAGAAATTATGATAGAAGTCAAAAGATCAGGAAAGTTTCAATAAGTTATGATGGAGGAAACTCATGGGGTGATATTTATGGGGATAAAGAGTTAATTGAACCTATATGTCAGGCTAGTCTCTTAAGATACTCTACAAAGGGAAAAGGTGACAATATAATGTTGTTTTTAAACCCATCTGATGAGAAATTAAGAATAAACATGACTCTTAAGGTAAGTGAAGATTTGGGTAGAAGTTGGGTTAACTCTAAAGTTTTATTTTCAGGTCCTTCTGCCTACTCGGATATGGTAGTATTAAAGGATGGTAATATTGGTTGTCTTTTTGAGGCAGGAATACAAAGTCCGTATGAAGGTATAGTATTTCAAACTTTTAATTTTGAAAATCTATCAAGCTTTTAACTTGTTGAAAACTTGTTGAAAACTTTTCTTTTCAATTATTGAATTAATTATAGTAATTGACTTACTTAGTTTCATCAAGCGAGAGATATAAAAGTTGGAACGTTTGTTCCGGCTGGAAGTGGAAAGGTTGAAAGAGATCACGGTCTCATGAAGCAAAGAAACAGAAAGCTCTCAAAGCGGAAACTTAATTTATTAAGCGAAAACTTTAAGGACTTTTTAACTGTAGCTTGACGTTTGGAAAGCACTACGGTGATTTCTTTAATGAAAAGGGCGAAAAATTCGATAAGAATTGACGCCCTTTTATTGTTTATAGACCTTTATGTTTTAGTCTATAATTATTCCTTTGACACCTTTCTCATTTAACATCTTTGTAAAATTCTTTAAATCCATGTTAATTATATCATTATATGGCTTTATAAATCTTTTATAGTCTAATCTTAATTCTTCAACTCTATCAATCATTCCATCATTTGGTTCTTGGTTATCGGTAGTTATCCTGTCGTACAAGTGAGTAATATGATTTGTCCATTTTCTAGCATAGTTAATTTCATCTTGAGAAGTCTCAATCTTATCTTGGTATAAGTTTTCTTCTATAGATCTTATCTTACCTAGTATTTCGTCTCCATTTTTCTTTATTTCATCATGGTATTCTTTTCCATCTGTTAGTTTTATAAAATTTTGGATTTGATTGCTGATACCCCTCATTTCTTTCAGTTTATCTTGAGATTCTTCTATCATATCTATTACCTCATTTGCTACCTCAAATTGTTTTACTAATTCACTTTGTGGAATATTCCACCTAGGATCAATCTTTACTGTAAAAGGTGTACTGTAAGTATCTTCATTTATATTCATCTCTATAGTATATTTTCCAGGAATAGCCTCAGGACCATAACCACCTCTTGCGCTGTAATACATTGAAACAAAATCTTTTTGAATTTCAGGGGCATTATATTCTAGGTCCCAATAAGCTGAATGGACACCCGAATAAATATTTGCTGAGTCATAATTTACATCATATAGGTATTCTGTGTTTTCTTTAAAATCTATAACCACATTCCCTTCACTATCCTTTATACTCATTTCAATTTTATTTAGAGGAACATCATCAGGAAGGTAAAAAGATATGTCATTTTCAAAACTCAGTCCACCAGACCTCCATCCACCTCCAAGGCTTGTTCTTAAAGCATCTTCAGGACTAAAAATATGAGGTTTATTATTTTCTAGAACTATATTGACCTCTTGAAGAACATTGATCTTATCAAGTATCCAGAAGCCTCTTCCTTGTGTGGATATGGCGAGATCGTTTTGAGTTACTTCCATATCAGTAATAGGTACGTGTGGAAGATTTAACTGGAGGGAGTTCCAATTTTTGCCATTATTAAAAGACACATAGGCTCCAAATTCGGTTCCAGCATATAGAAGGCCTAACTTAGAAGGGTCTTCTGCTATTGCTCTGACAAAATGATTAGAAGGTATTCCATTATCTTTTGAAATTAAATCCCATGATTTTCCATAATCATCTGTGATAATAATATAAGGCTTGAAGTCGTCGTTTCTATAATTATATACTGCTACTATAGCTCTACCAGGTTTATGAGAAGATAATTCTATCTTATTAATTGTCCCTTGGTAGGGTATTATCTTACTTGGTGTTATATTTTCCCATGTTTTTCCACCATCTTTAGTTATATGAATTAATCCATCGTCTGAACCTGTCCAAATTTCACCTTCGTTATGAGGTGATTCTTCTAGAGCAAATATTGAAGAATAAACTTCAACTCCAGTTGCATCATTTTGAATTGGACCACCGGGTATGTCTGCTTTCTCTGGGTCATTTTCTAATAGTTTTCTTGTTAAGTCTGGGCTGACTATATCCCAATTTTTAGCTCTATCTGTGGTCAAATGAACAACATTTGATCCTACATAGACTTTTTCTGGATTATATTTTGATACAAATACTGGATAATTCCATTGGAATCTATAAAGTAAATCGTCTTGCCTCGTGCCCTCAGTTAGATGCACATAAGGTGTTCTTTGATATTCTTCTCCTGTCTCAAGGTTTTTATATGTAAACTCTCCACTGTACCCAGTTGAATAAATTATATTGGGGTTTGTAGGGTGAACTGCTATGTCTGAACATTCTGTTCCCCCAGCATTAAACCAATTCTCAAACGGAGTAAGTGATGGTATTCCTCTGCTAGGAACAGATATTGTGGAGTTATCTTGCTGACCAGCGTAAAGTCTGAATGGGAACTGGTTATCTACAGTTAGTCTATAGAATTCAGAAGTCGGTTGGTTATATTGTGTAGACCATGTCTCTCCACCGTTTAAGGTAACATTACCTCCGCCATCGTTACAATTAATCATTATGTTGGTGTTATCTGGATTGATCCAGACCCCGTGGTTATCTCCGTGAGGAGTTCTTATCCTCTGGTCAAATGACTTGCCTCCGTCAATTGATTTGTAAAATCCTGTATTAGAAGCATATATAATATTTTCATTTTTAGGGTCAGCAGTTATATGGGAATAGTACCATCCTCTCTGTCTTAATTTATGATCTCTATTAATTCTCTCCCATGACTTCCCGCCGTCATCTGAACGATAAAGTCCACCTTCCTCTTCTTTTTTAGCTTGTATCATTGCCCACAATCGCTTAGAATTAACAGGTGAATATTCTACTTCAATCTTACCAACTAATCCCTTAGGGAGGCCCTCAGAAAGTTTTTTCCAGTTTTTTCCTCCGTCTTTAGACATAAAGACTCCTCCTTCATCACTCCCATCTACCAAAGTCCATGGCTTCCTTTGCACAGTCCAGAATGAGGCAATTAGCTCCTGGTCGTTGTCTGGGTTTATCTCCACATCTCTTGCTCCGGTTTTTTCACTTATGTAAAGTAATTTATTCCATGTTTTTCCTCCATCATCTGTCTTGTAAACCCCTCTTTCTTCATTGTGCCCAAATATGTTGCCAAGTACCGCCACGTACACTAAATCTGCGTTTTTTGGATGTACAGTTACTTTTCCTATTAGTCCCGCATTAGGTAAACCTATGTGTTCCCATGTCTCTCCCATGTCTACAGACTTATACATTCCGTTACCTGAAGATATATTCCCTCTAGGATCTGCTGATCCAGTTCCTACGTAAACGACGTTTTCATCGGATGGCGCCACTGCCACAGCACCTATTGAACCGACCTCAATCTGTCCATCTGAGATGTTTTTCCATGTATTTCCTGCGTCAGTGGTTTTCCAGACACCTCCTCCGGTTGTACCCATGAAGAATGTGTAGGGTCTAGAAGTTATCCCTGTCACTGTTGTTGACCTTCCTCCTCTGTAAGGTCCTGCAAATTGCCATTCTAAAGACTCATATAAATTTTCAGGAGAAAGATTTTGAGCATCAGTATTTGATGAAGAAAAAATTATAAAACAAATAAGGTAGGGTGTAAGTAATTTTATTTTCATGATTGGATTTTTTTTTATGAATATACTTAAGAACTTTTAATTTACTTAATCTTCATTCCTTTTTTACTTATTTTTATGTTTTAGTTTAATCTAAATTATTTAACATATAATGTTATATATCAGTAAGTTATGATACCATATATAACTCATAAGTTTATTATATATTTCTTTTCTGTTTTTTATCAAAATTTTAATTGTAATTATCACTTTTTTTAAATGATTATAAAATATTTAATCTGAGACTACTCAGAGAATGGATAAATAATATTTATATTCAAATTCAAAAAAAATCATATGGTAAGAGAAAATTGGGGAAGTAGATTCGGTTTTATAATGGCAACGGCTGGTTTTGCTATTGGAATGGGTAACATATGGAGGTTTCCATATATCGTTGGAGAGAGTGGAGGAGGAGCTTTTATCATCGTCTATTTAGCTCTAACTGCTATTATTGGGGTTCCATTACTTACAGCTGAGATAAGTTTAGGAAGAAAAGCACAACTTACTCCCCTCGCAGGGATGAAAAAATTATCGTCCCCGACCTCTTTCTGGAATATTCTTGGATGGGTGGAGTTACTTACTACTATAATCATTCTTGGTTTTTATCTGATGATAATGTCGTGGGTAACCGTTTATTTAAAGGAATACCTAACAGGAGAAGCATTCATTTACACTTCAGACACAATAACCTCTCACTTTAATGAGCTCCAGAGAGATCCCACAACCCTTATCACGTATTGTGCTATTATCTCTGCAATTATGGCTTTTGTTGCCGCTAGAGGACTCCAGGGTGGTGTGGAGTTAGTTTCTAAGATATTTATGCCTTTACTCCTTGTCATGTTTGTACTTCTGGCATTTGGATCAAATACACTTGAGGGTTCCTCTGAGGGACTTTGGTGGTACCTAACACCTGACTTCTCTAAAATAACATTTAGTGTGATTTTAGCTGCTCTAGGACAGATTTTTTTCTCTGTAGGGATAGCCCTAACAGCGGGTTTTGTATTTGGAAGTTACCTTGACAGAAAAGACAGTGACATACCCGGTAGTGTGGGAATAGTTGTCTTTTTTGATACTGCAATTGCTATTTTAGCTGGTCTAGTAATTTTCCCTGCCTTATTTGCTTTCGGAATTGAGCCAAATTCTGGGCCTGGTTTATTATTTGTTACCATGGCATCATTATTCAAGGAAATCCCTTTTGGAATGTTTTTAGGAGGTCTATTCTTCTTCCTAGTCTTTATTGCTGCATTCACTTCTATTATTGGCCTCTTAGAAGCTGTTATATCGACAGCTATGGACTCATTTAAGATATCTAGGATAAAGTCAGTCATTCTCTGTGTCTCGCTTACTTTCATATTATGTGTGCCAAATGTTCTTGGATTCAGTACTTGGAGTGAATATCAGATTTTCGGGATGAGTATTTTTGGTTTTTTTGACTTTTTATCTGCAAAGATCTTACTGCCTCTTGGTGGACTTCTCATATCAGTATATGTAGCTCATGTCTGGGGATTTAATAACTTTATGGAAGAGACTAATAAGGGGTCAGCAAAGATAAAAGTTACTCCTATATGGGGTCCTGTAATGAAATTTGTAATACCAATTATAATCCTTGTAATCCTTGTCTACGGTCTCGCGGGCGAGAATTTAGCATAAAATTTAATACTTATGGATAAGATAGATTCATTAAATCAGACAGCTGATTTTCATAAATTATTTAATCACCCTATACTAGAAGAACCTACAATACCTGACGGAAAGAGGTGCGAGTTAAGAGTTGAACTCATCTCAGAGGAGCTTAACGAGTTAAAGGAAGCAATAGCAAAT
>CEWO01068761.1_pt1 | contig 14027 bp, 12 predicted proteins | sample 361561 | NCBI WGS metagenome assembly CEWO01 (sample SAMEA2623627, study PRJEB7988) | marine metagenome | isolation source: saline water (ENVO:00002010), including
GCCTTCTTAAGTTCTTCAGCCTTCTTAAGTTCTTCAGCCTTCTTAAGCTCTTCAGCCATACGCTTCTTTTCAACTGGACTTACAATACCACGTCGCTTCAATTCTTCTTCATATGCACCTTTAACATCCTCATAAGTGCTGTATTGATCACCGGGACTATTTTTAGTTGGTTTTTTACCTGTAGTGGTTACAGAATAAGTAGCTAATGGTGTATAACCTGCATCTTTCTTTTCAGCTGTAATATCTTTCTCTGTTATATTAAACCATACTTTATCTTTTTTCTGTCCCGGTGTTTTAAATTTTTTCCAAATAATAATCTTATCCTTATTTTTCTTTACAGTCTTTTCTACTTTAACTGTCTTCTTTGTTTGTTTCTTACTAGCCTTTTGCTTTCTAGCATTAGCTTTATTCATACGAATCGTATCTATCTCATTTGGAAATAATTCTTTAAATCTCTTATTACCTTCAGTTGTATAGTTACTTTCATTAACTTTAACAACTTCAAATGTATCTTTATTTACCTTAAATCTCAATGGTTTGTCATTAAGACCTCTTAATGATAAACCTCTAGCTTCTTGATTCTGATCTTTTTGCTCTTTAATAAGAGCATCATCATCTTTATCGGTCTTACCTTTTGGTAAAAGTCTTTTTGGAGCCATCCAATTACTTTTCTTTTTTGGCGCTTTCTTTTTCTTTTCAACCTTTACTTCTTCGCCCATAAATTCAGCAAGAGAATTATCAACAATCTCTTTTTTTGGACGACCTCTTTTAGGTTGAGCGTCTTCTTCATCTGTATCTGATACAGATGCAGATATCGTTTTCTTTGCTTTTTTGCCCTTTTTCCCCGCTGGCTTTTTAGCAACCTTATTTGTAGAATTACAAATATGGTCAATAAAACGATTTAATATAGTATCAGCATCACAATTGAATGTAACGTTCTCGCCATCTACATTCATTTCATTCTTCATCCATTGAATCAATTCTTTGCCAAAAGGTGTGAACAATTGACGCTGTTGATTTGCAGATAAAGTAAGTTGTGGAACTTGAAAAGTATTCATAATTTGTTTTTGATTGTTACTTGTTGTAATAGTTTGCATTATATATAATTCTAATAAAGATGAATCAAATAATTTCAATTTTTTATAGATTTTTACTTTGAACAATCATGTGTACAAAGATGCTAGGCAGTACACACCACAACGACTACATTGCTTTGAACATAAATCATCACCATCATTAACCCTAACCCAAACATGTTTACATTTTTTCCATAATTCTTTTTCTAGTATTTTTATTGCACGATTTTTTTGATGAATAGTATTTTGTAGTTTAACTACATCTTGAATCAATCTTTTTTTATGTGATATCATAGCATCTGTTACATCCATTTAAATTATATGTATATATTTATTTAAATACATTATTATTTGATTTTAATCCAAGTTTATAAGACAAAAATGCTGTCCAAAATAATGCACTAAACTTTGCATATATATCAAACCCCCAATCATATCCAGCAACAAATAACGGACATTTCTTTGTATATATCCATACTAATTGACATTCTATCACTACACATAGTAGTAATAATATGAATATATAATTATCGACAAATAATGACATAAATAATCCTAATGACATACATAGATGAATAATATTCAATAAAAATGCATTAAAGTATTTGAATAAATATATCAAAATAATATTACAAACAAATATAAATATTGATAATATACTATCAAATGTATTTAATTTCTCATATCCCCATAAATACAATATTACTATATTAATAACTATAGCTGTAGTTGATAATATTACTATATTTTTTTTACTTATACATTTTTCTTCCTTTTCTTGTTTTTCTTTCATATAATATTAAATGTTTTAAATATTATATTAATTACTTATTGTTTTATAAAATGTTTATTCATATATTTTTGTATATTAAAATATGTAACTCCATCTTTTGGATTTTTTAAATCTAATAAAGATTTCAATGCTTTATCTGGTAATATTTCCTTTTTATTATCAGGATTTTTTAATTTATTATCTTCAATATATTTTATTATATATTTTGTTACTTCTGTTCGTGCTACTTCTGCTCCTTCTTCTTTTTTCATAAACAAACATAATTCTTTTGATATTTTACCCGGAACAGCAAATCCAGATGCTTTTCTATTTCCTTTTAATCTATTTTTCTTTGCTTCCTTTTCTAATTTTCTCATTTTTTTATTTACTGATTTTTCCAAATTCTTTACTTTCATTGATAGTGTATTTATATACGTTTTCAATCCTTGTAAACTATCTAAAACATCGTTAAATGATTCTGACGTAACATTAATTTCTTCTACTACTACTTCCTCCTTTACATTCTTAGATTTTGGACCACATCTTGGCATTATATACCTACTTCTTGTAGTATCTTTATATTTATTTTATTAATATAAATATATATTTAATTTATATTAATTCATTTATTGTTCATTCTTGTAATGTCTTTTTCCACCGCGTCTTCCAGCGCGGTCATCTCCCATTTTCCAACCTTCTTGTCCGTCGCGTGGACCGCCTCCTCTAGGTCTAGCACGTGCTCCCCTTGCACCTCTACCAGGTCTTCTTTCAAATTCCCCGTTAGTTCCTTCTTTACGCATTGATGTTCTTGTTTCGCACATCAACATTCCTTCTAGAACTCCCTTTACATTTCCTGCCTGATATGGGTGTTCTGTGTTGTCACTTGATCGCAATTCAAACGTTACATATTCTCCCTGAACCAAGTATTTGTATTGCTCCGTATCTACTGAAATTCCAGAGTGATGTGTAAATACATCTTCGCCCTTCTTGTCTCCCTCCAATACAGTAATAAATCCAAACCCTGCACGGTTATTAAACCACTTCACGCGTCCCAATCGACGTGAACCATCAAAAACAGTTTCATCCAAAGATGTAGTTGCACTAGTATCTTGAGTCTTACTCATTATATCTAGATTTATGTAGATCTTTTTATATTGCTTTTTTTATTAATTAATAAGTATTTTATTTTCTAGTTTTTCTTCTTTTCTTCTTTTTTCTTCTTTTTCTTGTTTTTCTTTTATTCTTTTTTCTACCTCCTCTAGTTTTCTTCTTCTTTTTCTTTTTTCTTTTCTTTTTTGTTCCTCCCCCTTTTCTCCTTTTAAATTCCGTAGAATCCGGGTCTTTTTTTTCTGTTTTATTCCCGGGCGATGCCATATTTGTACGGCTTCTTTTTTTCTTCTTTTTTTTTTCTCTTTTCCTTTTGTCATTTGATGTGCTAGGTTGATATCCTTGTATCGTGCTGGCATCTGGTGGCCGTACTTGTACGTGTGGTGCTGGTGGTACTTGTTGTTGTTGTTGTGCTTGTGCTTGTGCTTGTGCTTGTTCGACTACTTCCCCCATTTTAATCTTTTTTCTTGGTCCTCCTTCTTTTGCACGCGCATTTTTTAATGCTTGCTCTTTCATTTCATTACTATTAATTCTTTTGGCATTTTTTCTTAATTCATTCGCTTTTGCTTGTTGAAAATCCCTCTTGTTTTTTCTTATTTGTTTTTTTACCAACCCCTGAAATTCCCTCTTATGATGACCCGGTGGTGTATTTTTTAATTTATTATTTATTTGATTTTGTGGAGGAGAACCAGGTAGAGATGTTACACTTGTATTGCTAGATAGATTTTCACCTTTTTCACCGTAAACCATTTTTAAAATTTCATCATAATACATATTAATAGAAAAATCTATTTTTTCTTTATTATTTTCATCTTTCAATTTTTTCACATAATTATTTATCTCCTTATCATTTTTTAATATATCTTTATACATTTTTTCTAATATTGGTAAAACATCTGGATAGTCAGATGGTTTTTCTACTGTTTCATAATAATTAACTGATTTAGCTACCATAGATTTATCTTCTATATTACTAGATGATAACATTTGTGTATTTTTTAAAAATATATCAATATCATCTATTTTTTTTTCATACTCACGCAATTTTTGTTTCCTTGGTCTTATCATACCTTTATAATGAACGATATGTTTTAGAAATAATAAATTAATTCTTGAAGATATATCCATTTTCTTGTCATCGTTTAATAAATCTTGAATATATTTTTCAAAATCTGGTAAACACTTTGTTCTTCCATCAAGTTCAAATATATTTCCATCTTTAGTTACTTTATTGCCTATAAAAGGTATATTAAACCCATCTTTAACGTTTATGTTTTTTAGCTCCTCTTCTTTTAATCTAGGAAAAGAATTTCTAGTATTACTAATGTACGCTGGAGGACAATTATTTTCTTTTGCACATACACGATATATCTCTTGAAAAACTTTAAATTTACAACCGTCACTTTTTAAACCTTTTGTATAAGGTTTATTAGTATATTTTTTTAAATTCAAAACTGCGATATTTTTCCAATACGCCTCCATACTTTTAAACTTTCCTTTACGATATTTTGATGCTTTGTTGCTTTTTTTTTCTCCTTTTTTTTCTCCTTTTTTTTCTCCTTTTTTTAATCTTTTATTATATTCTTCATCCTCTTCTACTTTATTTATGTATATTGGATCGTTATAAAGTTCTTTAATTTGTTCTTCTATAGACTTGCCATATTTTTTTTTATATTCCTCTTCCACTTTTTTCACTCCTTGTATCCAATTACTATCTATGGTAAATAAATACCGTCGTAATTCTCTTTTTTGATTATTAGTTAGATATGGACCGGTGTAATCCATATTCTCTTTCTTTTTAACATCAGTATAATAATCATTATTTAAATTCAAAGGATATAAAGTTCCATTCTCAATAGATTTCTCATACTCGTTATTTGATGACGAAGAAGATGATGGTTTTGTATTACCAATTAATTTATCATATGTATATTTTAAGAATAAATCACACCATTGTTTGTAAAAAAAACTATTATATATTGTTTGTTCGGAAGAATCTAGTTTAGTAGTTGTATTTAATGAGCTTAAATCTAGTACACCATCTAATGGTGTTAAGTCTAATCCATTAGTATTCTCTATGGCTTTTTGATCATTAAAACCTATTTGTGATAATGTTTCCCAATTATCATTATTAATTATATGTGGAGCAGGCTTTTTGCCCTCAGTAGTTTCAAGTTCAAGAATTTTTAATACTTGTCCTTCAATTACATCTTTTGTTGGATAATATTCATCAATTTCAATGTCTTTTAATTTTTCTTTCATCAATTGCTTTGCCATTACTCTGCCTTCTTCTTCACTAACAGTTTTTGGTATTTGATCTATTTCTTTAGATAATTCAAGCAATTTATGATGTATACCTTCATAACCACCATAACCACCATCTATTGTATCGACGCTATGTGGAAAAAATTTATCAATAAAACCCCAATCATATCCGTTCCATAATTCAAAGCCAGAGTTAGCAGATGGTTTTTGTGAAGAAGAAGAAGAAGATGGTGGACCTCCTCCTTTTTTATTTTCAATATTATTATTTGGATTTATAACATTATCTATTAACCATTTTTGTGCTTGACCTGACATGTTATGGTCAAGAGAATTTATATTTTTTAAATTTTTAAATAAATCAGAATCTTTAAAGTCTTTTGGGCTATAGTTTGTTCTTGTACCTCCCTTTTTAACCAATCTTCTACATCTTAAATAATTAAAATGTAACATATTTCTAATACCCTGATCAGGACGTACATTATTACTTTCCGCGTCATTTAATCCCAAGGTTTTTATTTCATATGGACCTTCGTTTAAACTGTAATTAAATAATAAATTAGCAAAATAAGATTGATTCAAAATATTTGCTTTTAAATATTTTTTAGTATATGAACCCCCGATATTTCGACATAAATTATTTAAACCCATGTCGCTAACGTGGCAAGTATGTTCGCCTTGATTACCCCCTAAACAACTATTAATAAAACTAATAATACCATGATTATTATTATGTTCATAATTTCCGGTTTTGGTGAATGAATTATAATTTTCCCAAATACACCATAATTCTACATCTATAGCATAAAATCTGGTATTATCAATATTAGTTAGAATATCAGATGGTTTTTGTTTAATAACAGTATAATTACTAATTAAACCATATCCGTAAGTAGTATAATCTGTATCTCTAGACTTCGGTGGGGGGAGCTCGGGTAACATTTGATAAAAATTTTTTCGAAACTGTTTTATTAATGTTTCAATTGTTCTTGATGTTGTTTTAGATGCTTGAGCCCTCATTATGTTAGTAGCGATTCTAGCCCACATATGAACAATTCCATCACCACCCCCTCTATGAAACCCCCTTTGATCTCTACACCAAGATATTTTATTAATAAAAGATTCTATAGTTGAAATACTAGGTTCATACTTTAAGGTTTCAAAATTTAAATCTAAAAAAAAAGCTGCATTTTTACCCCACATATTTACGTGTCTATATTCCCAAGCATATTTTTCGCCTCGTATTAAATATTTATTAACTATAAAATTTTTCCAAGTTCTCATTTTTTTCGTAATTGGTTGCTCTGCTAAATTTTTTATTGATTCAGTCATAGATGGAGCTAATGATTTATCATCACCAATATCACTTTCAAATACAACCTTTACATCTTGTGCTCTTTCACTAATAATATCATTCACCTTCTGTATATATTTTGCACTTGTCTCTTTCCAACCAGCTCCACCTGCAAATTTAGCCATATTTTTATATGCTTCAATAGTCATATTTGTTATATTTTTCATAAATTTTTTTGCAAATAATTTGGACCAATCTTCCTTTTTCATTTTTATATTTTTATTCATATATCTCATTTCAATTGGAGTTACAGGTCCAGCACCAAAATAAACTTGTTGAAATAAAGGATCTTTATGTTCACATTGAGGTTTTTGTTTTACACCAGAAAGTTCCGTATAGGCATCAACACTCATTGTAGCAAATTTTTTAAACACCACCGTACCTGGGTTCCCCGATTTTGTTCCTTTATACCTCTTTAATTCATCTAAATATAAAATATCTGAATCAAAACATAAGGGTAATCCAGTGCACCAAGAATATTCACGACGCCAGTCATTTCGTTTGTCCCAACTATCATTCCATCTATAAGGTTCACAACCACCCCATTCTTGAACATATGCTTCTATATTTTTTTCTGCTTTTTTTTGAGATGAAGAACTATACCAGTCGTATAATTGTACATCAGAAGCACTACCTTTACTTTTATATTCATATCCAACTAAAGATATTCCTTTATTTATAATATTACATTGATATGCTATTCCTTTGGATAAAGTTGAATTTTCTGCTTTAGTTCTGTCTCCCAATCCCGTGCCTTTTGGTGAGATTTTCTTTGCAGAAGGTAATGTTGTTTTAGCGATATTAGATGATTCAAAAGATATGTTACTCCAATTATTTGGATAATTTGTCAAATTTAGCTTTTTACCGTGTTCACTTTTTAACCAATTGATAAAATGCCCACGTTCATCTTCAAAATCTTCCATATACATTAAATCGGTACGTTTGGGAAGAAGTGGTTTAGGATAACCCTTTTTATCACCCATCATAGATTTCATTATATATTAATATATAATCACATATTAATATTTAATTATTATCCTTATCATCTTCTTTTTTACCCATTTCTTTACATACCGTAAAATTAATATACATTTTACACTCTTTTTCCATATCTCTAGGATTTTTATAACCCATCTTCTTTGCTACATTAAATTGATATCTAACACTCAAATCTTCAAAATACATTTTATGTGTTTTACAATTCCAATATGGAATCATATATTATAAATTCAGGTTTTTTTAAATTCATTTTTTAAATGCTAAATATTCACCCCAATCTTTTTTCGTTCCTCCATCGTATTTAAAAGCATAATCATTATCAATCAACCACTGATTAATGCTTAATTTATCATCATCGCAATATATTGATATTAATAAACGACCATATTTATCAAATTCAAAACATTTTATGATAACTACTTTATTTAATATTTTTTCTCTCAATTTATCTCTAACCAAATATCCGTGTGTTTTTTCTAATTTATTTCTAGTGCGAAGTTCAGGCGTATCTACTCCTGCTAATCTACAATTCCATTTGTATAATTTTTCTTGTAACGGAAATACCACTTTTACAGTATCACCATCATAAACCGATACTACTTTAGCTTCTTTTGTAGTATCTTTGAACGAAAATTCAGGAACACCGTCTGTAATTTTATCCCAATCCAAAGGAATATTCATTCTATTATTAACGCAGATATTAAAACAACATAATCTTTTAAACATTACTAGTTATATTTATATAGTAATATTTAAATTAATTTTTTAATAATATTCATCACCATCTTCATCTTCTCCTTCTCCCATTAAATAGGTATAATAGTCGTTAAATGTTGATGGACTGCCTTGACTTTGTTTTGGAGCCATAATTTTCCCCAATATACTAGTTCCACCATGCTTTAACAATTTCCGCCCATCGGTTGTCCAGGACATTATTGGTTTAAGTAATTTATCTCCCTCTCTTTGATCTCTCAAAGTCTCTTCCGTTTCTGCAACTGCCCAATTAAGAGTAGCTGGATGATTTAACTGGTCATTTTTCGCAGTTTCATCATCTTCATCCGTAGAGAGAGTTGTTCTCCAACTATCATTAAACATCTTTTGTTGACATTTGGCTCCTACTACCTCATTTACGTATTCATCATATTTTTTTTGTTGTTTTTTATTACATTCTTTCCATTTCTTTTTATGACTTGACCGATATTGACATCCAGGAGCACTATCTTTTCCTGATTCAACACATTCGGTCATATCAAATGCTTCTTTCATAATAGTTGTAACATCTGCAAAGTATAATATTATGACTACTAAACCTAAAAATATAATACATTTTAATGATTTGTTCATATAAATATAAAGATATTTTTTTTTACACACTTATTTACTCTTATAAAAAAATAGAGTCCTTTTTCAAAAAGGGAGAGAAAAATAATGATATGTCTATGCTAAAATAAGTCAAAAATATAATAAAAATTGAATATAAACAATATAATATATTATTATCAAAGATGCAATTTCAATCAAACACTATGTCAAAATCCCAAGAATATTTTAATCAATATCCTTTTGAACTATCTGATTTTCAAAAAAATGCAATTGAAGGAATAGTAAATGGTAATAATGTATTGATTACAGCACATACTGGTAGTGGTAAAACATTACCAGCAGAAGTAGCTATTAAGCATTGGGTAGAAACAGCACCCAGTAATAAAGATAGAATATTATATTGCAGTCCAATTAAAGCTTTGACCAATGAAAAATTTAATGATTTCAGAAATAAATTTCCTAATATAGAAATAGGTTTAATAACAGGAGATGAACGGTTTAATCAAGATGCGCAACTAATATTATGTACTACAGAAATAATGCATAACGCTTTGAATAGACAAAAAAATGACAAAAACGATACAATCCAAGATTTAAAATATAATATTTATGAAGAATTGTATGGAGTTATATTTGATGAATTCCATTACATTATGGACGATGATAGAGGTTATGTATGGGAAGAATCACTAATTGAATTAAAAGAACAACAAATTATCGGATTATCTGCTACACTAGGAAATCCTGAAATATTAATTGAAAAAATGAACAAACTTAATAAAAGAACTACTATATTATGTTCTAATAATAAAAGAGTTGTTCCATTAGAGCATAATATATTATATTTTGTGCCTGAATCTAGTATAAAAAAATTAAATACTGGTTTACAAGATAGAATATTTAGATACGATGATTGTCAATTAATAAAAGATGAAAATGGATATTATCCAGAAAATTTTCATAATATTGTAAAAATAGACAACGACATTTTTAAACAAAATATTCATTCTTCAAGAAATCAAAGGTTCTACATTATGAACGAAGCAATTAAACATATTAATAGTAAACAACAATTACCTGCTATTGTATTTGTAAATAGTAGAAAAGGTTGTTACGATTATGCAAATAATGTTACAGTTCCACTATTAGATAACGATAAAAAATTATCTACTGTAAGTAAAAGAGCTATTAGTATAATCCAAAAAAAAATCAGTAATTGGAAAGAATATGTTGAATTACCAGAATTTAAAAAAATAATAAAAAACCTTGAAAAAGGAGTAGGTGTACATCATTCGGGTGTAACTACTATTTTTAGAGAAATGATAGAATTACTTTTCAAAGAAAAATATATAAAAGTTGTTTTTGCAACAGAATCATTGGGTATTGGTGTTAACATGCCTGTTAAAGCTACTTTACATACATCATTACAAAAATATAGTAATGATGGATTTAGATATTTTCATCCACACGAATTAAGTCAAATGTATGGAAGAGGAGGAAGAAGAGGAATAGACGATAGAGGATTTGTTTATTATTTATTTAATTTATATCATAAAAATCCTATTATTAATTGGGATTCATTTCAATATATGTTAGATGGAAAACCACCATCTTTGAAATCTAAATTTAACATTAATTGTGATTTAATTATACGTTTAATAGCACAAAATAAATCATATGATGAAATTATAAGTTTCATACATTCAAGTATAGCATATGAAAATTGGTGTCTAGAAACTATAAAAGATGTAGTAAACGATCATATTAATGTATTAACTAATTTAAACGTTATTGAAAAAAATGAATCCGGAGAATATATTACAACTAACATAGGTGAAATTTCTTCTATTATTAATGAAATTCCTTCGTTATCATTAGCTTCATTTATTTGTTCTGAATCAAATCAACGAGTATTACATAATCTTACCCCCAAACAATGGGTATGTATTTTAAGCATATTCACTAACATTAGATTATCCGATAATAATACAGTATATGATTATAATACATTAACTATAGATATAGAATGTAGATCAATGATAAAAAAAATAGAACGAAATTTAAATTATTTTAGAAAAATAGAAATGGAAAAATTAATGTCTGGTAATGAAAACAAATATAATATTCAATTTAATATTTGTGAAATTGTGTCAAAATGGTGTGATGCAAATACATATAATGAATGTCATAAAATTTATAAAGAAGCACACTGGTGGGGAATATTTTTAGGGGATTTTTCAAAAGCCATACTTAAAATAAACAATATTGCATATCAGTTGGAAAAAGTATTCACAAAATTAGAAAAAATAGATATAGTGCACACCTTAAAAGAAATACCGAAATTAACATTAAAAGCAGTAACTACCAACGAGTCTATATACATATAATTATTTTATTTAAAAATATATATATATGAGTTCTACGTATGATTTTGATGATACAAATGCGTGGGGAGCCGGGGGTGTTCCGTCTCCACCAGACGATATTATAATTCCTTCAAATACAATTATTAGAATAAAAACTAATACCATATCAGATTCTAGATATGGTAAATTAGTAATACCATCCAGTAGTAAATTAGAATTTTTTGATACCGATTTGACATTGCACGTAGAAGTATTTGATTTAAGAGGACTATTAACAATGAACGCTAGATGTAAAATAACAGTTGATTATCTTAGTGGTAGTGTTCAAACCTTTCTATGGCATAATGTTGCTTCCTGGACCAATTCAGATGCCGGCAATGCAATTCCTAGTGAAAATGGTGATATTAAAATACCACAAGGTAGAAGTATTACTATTACAACTGCTAGTTTAAATAATTTATATACTACAAAATATAATATGTTATACATTCCACCATATAGCGAACTTATTATAGATGGTAGTGTAACAAATACAACAATAAAAGTTGCTAGATCAATTATTAGAGGTTCAATTACTACCGGTGATACTACTAATTCTTTATCAGTAGAAGGAGGTGCTTCTAATATATTTTTACCTGTTTATTTAGATGCAACTGGAAAAGTTCAATCTACATCTACCAATGCAGCTTCTGTTATGGATGCTTCACATAATTTTACTATGACTTGCGTTGAAGCAAAAGCAAATACATTGGCTGCTATGGTTAAATATAAACTAGTTAATAATTCACCTCAATTTTCATATAGAAGTGAATATAAAACATCATTTGATAATCAATTATATAATGATATTGATTCGCAATTTATACAAAAAGATAATGATTATTTTTTTAATGCTAATAAACCAACCATTAATAATACATTAAGTAAAGTATTCATACAATATATTGCTGAAAATATATTTTCTTTTGTGGGACAATTTGATTTACAAAATACTGGATTAATTGCAAATCACGATTCAATTCATCAAGATATATTAAATTCAAATTTAAATGAACAAATCACAAATGCCATTATTAATGGACTATCTGAATCATCTTTTACAACAAATGTTATAGCTGAAACTATATATGAACAATTGAACACTGAAGTCTCTTCTAGATTTAACGATCACACTAGTGGAAATGAATATAATCTTCCATTTAAAGCAGGTGATGATATTGGATTATTTATTCGTTTAAGTTCTACTATTGTTGCAGTTGAAAATAGTGGATTAGATAATATGCCACCTAGTTTCATTTATGATACATATAAAAATTTATTCAATACTAATAGTCAAACATTTTTAATATTTGATGATGTAAATAAAACCGTTAAAACAACTCCTACTACCTGGAAAATTGTTATTAATCTAGCATAAAAGGTAAATCACAAGGTGGCCTAGATAATATTACTATTTTATTTCTAAACGTAGGCATCACTTTTCCTATTTCTCTACATTTTAAAAAAAATATTATATTTGTTTCCAACATATATGTAGTATAACTATATTATATTTACCAACTTAAAATATGCAATTCCTTAGCAACCTTATGACATCTATTAGTTCTTGTAATTGTTTTTCTTTTTCTATTTCTTTTTCTATTTTCTATTTCACTTAACATTTTTGTTATTTTCGTCCCAACATTTGAAAACAATTTCTTATTAAGTTGCCAATTAAATACAGGTTTATCAACTGTTAAATTTGTAATATATTGAAATATCTTATATTTTTCCCAATTAATTAAAGTTTCTATAAATGTAGAAACTGGATAATTATCTGATTGTTCACGTCGTGTCGTTATAATATATAATAAGTCATTTTTTAACATATTATATATATCATATATAACTTTGAACTCTTTCATTTTATTTAATTTACACGATTTATAAAACGCCTTTGATATATATAATACTTCATTATGTACAACATCATAATAATTTAAATATGAAGTAATATTACTAATTGTATCAACATTAAGTGTATTCATTGTATTGTCTGTTATATAATCTAATATTTATAATTCAATTTTAATTATATAGAACAAAGAATAATAATTCCAATCTATTATATAAATTGAATTTATTTAATACTATTTATGTAGTATTATAAATATGACACATTATAAATTTATAGCCAACGATAGAAATTATAATAACTATAAGTTTATTAATAGTTTTACACATAATATAGAAAACTGTGATGTTGATGTAAAAAAAAATAAATTACTCAATCACGATATATTTACTTATATTGATGGAACTGTAAATATACTACACTCTACAATTCGTGAAAGTATTATACCAGGTGTAATTGTATTAGAAAAAAATATTAAAATGGGTGCTTATAAAGATAGATTCTTGTATAGATGTATTCCTGACGATAAACGTCTTCCTGAATTTATAGTCCCGTTTAAATTAAAAAAAGAGTTTTCAAAGAAATATGAAAATAAATATATTATATTTAAATTTAAATGTTGGTTTGATAATGCAAAATATCCTATTGGATTGTGTGTCAATTCATTGGGTAATACTAACAACCTAGATAGTTTCTATGAATATCAACTTTATTGTAAAAGCTTATATGCTTCTATTAATCAATTTAATAAAGAAACTATGAAAAAATTACGACAAAAATCTGAAAAAGAATATATTCAAATTATTAAAGATAAATATAAACCTGAAGATAGAACTAATAACTGGAGAAACGGTGTGAAAATATTTAGTATTGA
>CEWO01116550.1_pt1 | contig 14019 bp, 9 predicted proteins | sample 361561 | NCBI WGS metagenome assembly CEWO01 (sample SAMEA2623627, study PRJEB7988) | marine metagenome | isolation source: saline water (ENVO:00002010), including
GAGAGCGAGATGACCAAATTGGAAGCACCGTAAGCAACACTGCCGCAACCCACGCCAACCATCAGCGCAGTTCCAATGAACTCCGCCATTGCTCTTCGCATCATGGACAATGGTTTGGCGCTTAAGTTATGTTCTTTACTAAATAGGTAAAATGAACGGCTTGATATGGCAACGGTGAAGAAGGAAAGGTTACTGGTTCAACCATGGGGTCCGAAGAGAAAGTGATGGGCATCGCTCAACTTCTTCATTTTCAAACCCTGGTCACCACTGGAGCATTGTTCCTTGGAATTATTGCCGTACAACTTCTTTCTTCTGAAGCAGGCTACGATAGTCTTGTCGTCACCTTCATCATCGCTTGTTTAGCCCTCGGTTTACTGATTTATTCTGCAGACTTTTTCATTGAAGGGGCGAAAGGATTAGCACGGAGAGGCGGTTTACCTGAAGTTGTTATTGGTTTGACTATTGTCTCTATCGGTACTTCATTGCCGGAGATTCTTGTCACGACGACGGCTGCTTCCGATGTGGCCATGAAACCAGAAGTAGCGGATTTCGCAATCGGGGGAATTCTCGGTTCTATTTTTGTTCAAATCACTCTCGTCATGGGCATTGTCGTGGTCAATAAAGGTCTCAAGATAAGAGAATCATGGTTGAAGCGTGATGGCCTCATCATGTTGCTCTCAGTCTTGATTCTCACTTTCTTTTTACTTACAGATCATACCTTGGAACGTTGGGAATCAGTCATTTTGATTTCATTGTATATTGTCTATATCTCGTGGTTACTCACGAATCGGAAAGAAATACAGTTGGAAGAGGAAGAACTCGAAGGTGATGTGGCAGTTCGGGGTTCAAACTGGAGTGTTGCAGCCTACTTCATCATGGTCGTCTGTGGACTTGCATTTGCAGTGTTCGCCGCTCATCACTTAGTCGAACAAGCTCGTCTGATCGCTATTGAACTCAACGTACCTCACGCCATTGTGGGTACGACCGTTTCCGGTATTGGAACTTCGTTACCTGAATTAACCATAGCCATGATGGCTGCAAAGCGAAGTCAGGGTGTTGCGATTGGGACATTGATTGGTTCCAATATTACCGACCCGCTGCTTTCGATTGGTTTAGCAGGTTTAGTTCACCCGCTCCCTATTACAGATGCTGGTTTTGAACAAATTGTCTACATCATTATTCCGTTCACGATTCTTGGATGTTTTGTCGCTTTATTGATGATGCGAACCTCGTATGAATTTAAGAAATGGGAGGGATATACATTGATTGCAATGTATCTCCTGTTCCTGATTGCTCTTACGGCATATAACCGTTCATGGATTGCCTTCTAAAAACAATGAAGACATAAGGGGCGACTTCTTCGCCTTCTTCATGGTGAACTTCCAACTCGACGAAATGCAAGAAATGTTGAAGGAATTAGCGCATGAATTTGCGGTGGATGAAATCCGACCACATGCAGAACATTGGGATGCTGAATCGATTTATCCCAAAGAAGCGATTCAGGCCGCTCATGAGATGGGATTGCTTAATTTACATATTTCAGAAGAGTATGGTGGGCCTGGTTTGGGTTCGATGGAAGAAGTTCTTGTCAATGAAGAATTGGCGTGGGGCGACCCTGGGTTCGCTACTGCGGCTTATGCAACATCTCTTGCCTGTGCTCCAATTATCACCGGGGCAACTGAAGACCAAAAGCAGAAATGGCTGAGAATGGTTGCTGAAGATGGAGCCTTAGCCTCGTATGCCGTCACTGAGCCTGGTGCAGGTTCAGATGTTGCAGCATGCAAGACAAGCGCTCTTCGAGACGGAGATGAATACGTCATTAACGGTTCCAAAATGTGGATTACCGGAGCAGGTTACGCAGATTTCTTCTTTGTTTTAGCCAAGACCGATGTTGATGCTGGCTACAAAGGAATGTCGGGTTTTATTGTTGAGAAAGATGCCGAGGGTTTCTCGCTTGGCAAGAAAGAAACCAACATGGGCCAGCGATGCTCTGATACTCGCTCCATTCAATTTGATGACGTCCGAGTTCCTGCAGACCAATTGATTGGAGGTTCTGAATCAGGTGGGTGGATGAACGCTATGAAAGCCTTTGATATGAGTCGTCCAAACATTGCTGCTCATGCGACAGGACTCGCTCGTGCTGCCTATGAGCATGCCTTGCAGTATTCAGGAGAAAGAGAAACATTTGGAAAACCTCTTCATCGCCATCAAGCAATACAATTCCTCTTAGCAGATATGAAAACAAAAATCGAAGCCTCGAGGATGTTGACGTGGAAGTCTGCCGCAGATTCTGATGCAGGCATCAAAAATACGGAATCAGCAGCACATGCAAAGCGTTTTGCTGCTGATACTGCCATGGAAGTTTCTACCGATGCTGTGCAGGTCTATGGTGGATATGGATACTCGGAAGAATACCCTGTTGCTCGCTTGATGAGAGCTGCTAAGGTCATGCAAATTTATGAAGGGTCTTCACAAGTTCAAAAGATGATAATCGGTCGTGAGATTACCAAAGACTTGTGATTACTTGTCCAATAATTTATCTTCCATTATTTCCCAGTAATCGATGATCTGCTGCTCTTTTTCCTGCTTTTTTTCCTCAGCTTCTTCCTGTTCCTGTTGGGCCAGTTCAAGGTCGCGCATTTCCTCTTCCCATGCCTGTTGAAGAGCATACATTTCATCTGCTGATTCATGCATTTCCTCATCTGCATCCTCCATCTCTTCATCATCCCATTCTTCCGGATAATCCCATTCGCCTTCAACCATATCTTGGGTGACAATCATCGTGTCTTGAAAGATGACAATATCCTTGAGCATTGGCCGCTTACAGACAATAAATTGGGCCAGCATTGGAATTTTTAGAGCCGTTTTGATATCGTTAAACAGTGCCAAAACCAATGAAACGATTCGGTCTCCAATCGGTAGGCTTTGGTTTTTGGAATGTAAGCAAAGGTTCACAGAATATTCGCTTTCGTTGATGACATCATTTTGCCATCGTCCAGCCTTAACTGCGATTGACCATTCCGGATGATGAGGAATCGAAAACTCATTGATTCCCTGGAAATTTGATTCAATGCAATACCAGCGATGTGATTCTCCCTGCAATCGTACTTTGATTGACTCATGGGTCAATGTGACCATTTCGACCGCCGGTGTATCTTTTGCTACAGATTGCAACATCTCTATGGATCGAAGTTCCGGCTCCGACATTCGGTAATTTTCTTTTGACATACGTGTCGAGTGCATCGAGTGTATATCAAGAGTAAAGAACAAAACCCTCGACCTTGAGTTGAGTCTATGGCCAAACTTTGCCCCGCGGTGATTCTTGCTGCAGGTGCCAGTCAGCGCCTTGGGCAGCCGAAATCATTGGTCCCCATTGGAGAGACTACCCTTGTCGGACTTGCCTATCGAAAGTTGATTGAAGCGGGTTGTTCACCAGTTCTCATTGTAACACGAAGTGAACTTTCTGTCGCCGTCATGCAAGCCGCTGTTGGCTCAACAGTTCTTGTCAATACCTCACCCGAACAAGGCAGAACGGGAAGTATTCAGTGTGGCCTTTTATCACTTGCTGGTGACAAAGGGCGCATGCCAAAACGGGTCGTCATAGCCCCAGTAGATCGACCAGGATGGAAGGTGTCAGATGTGACCTCTCTTCTTGTATCGCAACGCAGTTCCACACTCGCCTCAAACGGCCGCAGAGGTCATCCATTGCTTTTGGATGAGCATGCCATCAATTCCGTTCTCGCAGCATCGCCTGAACGGCCTTTACGTGATTTAGTTACCTTTGAGGAAGTGATTGTCAATGCTCCTCTTCTTGGATTAAATATCGACACTCCTGAAGATCTCGACTTGTTGAAGCAACATGAATCCTCTTTGCTTGAAATTGGCTAATGTCTTGAGGGCAAAGGGTATGAGCCACCCCCTCAAGCGGACAACATGACTGCGAAGGTGATGACTTGGGCTCTTTCGCGTCTTGCTCAAGGGCAACGAGTGGCTCTTGCGAGCGTCGTTGAAACGGCAGGCAGCGTTCCTGGGAAAGTAGGTGCTCGATTAGCTATGGCTGCTGATGGCCAGTGGTTTGGAACGGTAGGTGGAGCTGGATTGGAGATGAAAGTTCTCCAACGTTGCCGTGAACATCTCATCCATCATCATCAGGCGTTCGGTGAAGTGCTCCGATACGGGTTGAATAAAGGGGCGAAGGGCTATGAAGTAACGCCGCTTGATTCTCTCTGCGGCGGCCAAGTGTCGCTGGCAATCGAGGTGCTCATTCCTATGCCACATGTTTTGTTGATGGGTGGAGGTCATTGTGGTCAAGCTCTTGCTCATTCATTGGATGCACTAGGCTGGGACTATTCTGTTCACGATACTCGAAGTGAATATTCCAGCGAAGAGATGTATCCGAATGCCCAACAGCGTTCATCAGCATCGGTTAAGGCTTTCTTGGAGGACCAAACACTCGACAGTCTTGGGCGTTTTTCTGATGTTTTACTTCTTGGTCATGATTGGTCAGAGGACGAAGAGCGTCTTCGCATGCTTCTTCACCTCTTCAATGAGAAGAATGCAACTCCAGATGGACAACAAGGCCCTCGAATCGGCGTCATTGGTAGCCGTTCGAAATGGACAGCCTTCGAGAAAGTGTGTCTCAAGGAAGGCATCGAACAATCGATTCTCGATGCAGTCGTATGCCCTATTGGGTTGAACATTGGTGCAGAATCACCTGAAGAGATTGCAGTAGCGGTTGTTGCTCAAATTATGGCTTCATTCAAAGGAGCTGATGCCAATGCTCCTACGTGGCGTGTTTAACTTATTTTTGAACAAATATGCGTTCTCTAAAGTAGCGTAATTCCTCAATAGATTCAAGAATATCATCCAATGCGAGATGGGCACCCTTCTTTTCATAACGCCCAGATTCAGGATACCACCTTCGAGCCAATTCTTTGATTGTAGAGACGTCAATCATCCGATAATGAAGATGTTCGACCAGAAGAGGCATCTCTTTTTCCATGAATTTCTTATCGTTCCAAATGCTGTTTCCACAGAGAGGTGCTGTGCCATGCGGGACCCATTTTTGGAGAAAGGCCAATGTTTGTGCTTCGGCCTCTTGACATGAAACGCTTTCATGACGAACCCGTTCTACCAATCCGCTAGCAGTATGATGGGTTGTGTTCCATTCATCCATTCCTGCAAGCAGTTCTTCTGAAACTGTTACGGCAAGGTTCGGCCCAGTTGCGAGAATATTGAGTTCACCATCGGTGATGACGGTAGCAATTTCAAGAATGGATTCTTTCTCGATATCAAGGCCAGTCATTTCAAGGTCAATCCAAACCAAGCGTTCATTCTTTTCACCCATGATTTCGCCAAGAGGTGGAGGTTTTTGAATTGGGCGTAGGGTTATGAAGTTCTCATCGGAGGGGCGACCATGGCGGATGAAGCGGGTTCCACGCTTTCTGAGGACCCTTTTGATGATGCTTCTCAGATGAATCCGAAAAACCTCATTGCAGTCGGAGCACTCTCTTTTTTACTCATTTTCTCCTTTTTTGCACTTTCCTTGTCTGGAGATTCTGCACCGATGTTGGTTTCTGAAGAAACTGAGGAAAGTGATGACTGGCGTGCTTTTTCAGTCGTCGCACCTGTCGATACGGGAATCAATGTGTACCACGATCATTTCCGTACAAATGAGACCTACCCCGATTGGCTCTTGGATGAACTTGGCGTCAATAAAGTCTGTGACTTGACTTTCAATGGTTCTTGGCAAGAGCGATATGAGGCAGATAGGGAATCATGCTGGGATACTTTGAGTGCGAGCGATATCGTCGCTTTTCCCGGAACCAAAATCATTGGCCATTCACCCGATGGTGACAGTGATATTTTGATTTTAGATGACCCAAGTGACGGTCACGGTTCTGCGGTAACTGGAGCAGTTCTCAACGCGAACCCTGATGCGGTAATTTTCTTTGTTGAAGGGTTCAGTACCGAAGCGGTGATTGCTGCTGCAAATCAACCGCTCGTCGATGTCATTTCAACCTCTTTTGGAGCGCCAGGTTCTGTCCCCGTTTCTGGAATTGAACGAGGTACTGAAATTGCGGTTGTCGAGGAAGGTAAAATGCACGCCGGAGCAGCCGATAATAGCCCATCTCCTGCCATTCAAGATTCGACGGCAGGACCTCCGTGGTCGATTGGAATCGCGGGGTATGCCGAAGAAGGTGATGACCAAAAAGAAATCATGTCGGGTTCTTACCCGGATATCTCAGCAGACTGGACTCAGTATCTACCAAATCACGATGACATCGACGGATATCATGAAACTTCAGGAACCTCCTTTGCAACGCCTCGTACTGCTGGTATTCTTTCCTATGTGTTGCAATCCTTGCGCTTTGAATTCAATGATGATGGCTCTGGTGCATCACCTGAACAACGTCAAGGGATGTTAGTTGACGGAACGGACAGTGACGGAAATCCTTTCCTTATCTCCAATGCTGATGTTCGTGAAGCCCTCAACCTCTCTGCATGGTATCCTGAACTTGATTGGGATCCGACCTCAGGAACGATGCCGATTTCACCTGTAGCACCGTGTACGCAAACTGGCTGGGGTTTTGTCAATCTTTCAAATATCGAGCCAATGATTGCGCACCTCAATCAATCATCTGAACTTTCTCAAAGGCCAGGAGACGTTGTGGCTTGTATGAATGCGAATCAAGACATGAGAGAGGCGTATTGGAATGCTTATCCATCCTCACCGGTCGAAGGTCACCAACTGTTCGTCACTGGTTCTCAAGGTGTTGAAAGGCGTTTATTTTGATTAAACGCTAACCCAATCGATGACGATTTGTCCGTTTTGATTGAGACCAACAATTGGTTTATATCCATCGTGTGGCGTACTTTCAATTGATTTGATAATCGCATCTAATTTACCAGCAGGAAGCCGAATTTCAAAACCATGCGGAGTAGAGATTGTATCCGGAAGTGGGAATTCTTCAACGACTTCCGACTCCTCTTCGTCAAGATTTTCGAAGATATCTTCAATTTCCTTTTCTAATATTGGCTGTAAAGTTTCAGTGCTCTCTTCTTCAACTTCATCTTTTGAATCTTCTTCGAGATCTTCCAAGACTTCCTCTTCCAACACCGGTTCTGGAATATCCAAATTTATGTTTGCTTTTGGATTGAAGGCAGGCTTTGCAATGACTGCTTGAACTGCTTGAACTGCTTGAGGTTGATTGGGTTGTTCCTCTTGATAAATTCCGCTATCATCATCCAATCTCTGCATGGTGAGGAAGCCCCATCCCAGTGCAATAAGACCGACACCTACGAACGAAAGAGCCTGCATAGTGTCGTTATTTACATCAATCGAAAAAGCTGTGAAAGATAAAATTGAGCCGTATCCTCCGAAAATCCGTCGCCAGCGGGCTTCGTGTTCTGGCGCATAGCCTTGAATTCCAACTGCGATGAGAATGACGGTTGTAAGTATCCATGCAAAGGACCATTCGTTAATTTCACCGAACATGAAGAATATTCCAACAATCGCACTGAGTATCCCGGCCATACCGAGGCGGTCAAGGAAATCAAGGAATGTTTCATCGTTTTCCCATTCGAAGAATTCGAGGTCATACACTCTGTCATTTTGCAAAGCCAACCAAGAAATAGCAAGCCCTTCAATGGCTAAGAAGAGACCTATTGGAACCCCAATCTCGATGCCAACATCGGTTTGCACGATGAGGTTTGCTAATGCAATAGCGTGAATTGCAGGAACAAAGAAGAGTGCATTTGAATATCCTTTCAAGAGAATATCTCGGGTGAGTAAAATCGCTCCAGCAACAGTACCCAATCCGAGGAATGCCTCGAAACTGAGTATAAAGAAGACGTAAGTGGTGATGTAGAGTGTATCGACAATCTCCTCTCTTTTCTCCAAAGAAACAACCATCTCTTCTCCTTCAGGCGTATTTTTGAACAACAGGCCTCTACCGTTCATGATGGTTAACATCAGTGCTGAACAAGCCGTAATCAAAGAACTCCAAGAAAAGGATTGTTCGATGACTCTGTCGGTAAACACTTCCTCAATACCCATTCCAACCATAAGGCTGAACATTAATCCAATGTGAAGAATAACGATTGATTCGAGTCGTCCTGTGTTCCAGGCATTGAAGATAAGATATGCGCACATGATTGCAGGAATCCATCCAACACTCGATGTTGCAGCAAGTATTCCAACCAAAATCCACCCCCACACTCCAAACCACGGCAAAGGTTCACGACCGTTTTCACTTTCCTTAACATACATGTGATCCATAACGAGAACGTATGCCATTTGCAAGGTGATGAGTATGCCTCCCAATTTAGAAAGTGTCAAAAATCCCCATTCAGAAAACTGATAACTTGGTTCTATCCATTCAATCAGATATCTGCCAATTCCTGCAGACTCAAGCCAATGTGAGTTGAGTATGAACAAAGCAAATGGAGAAATCATGAGCGGCCAAACATGGCGATGTTTGACGCACCGCACTGTGACCAAAGAAAGCATTGAGAGCAGCAGCAGCCCTCCTGAAGAGTCAAGGCATGCAATACATACCAAGCCAAACATTGCCCATGCGTCTGCCTTTGGAGAGAGCGCATCGATATCAATTCCGCGTTTGGTAATCAATGAATTGACGTAAAGCGGAGCGCTTAGGAGAATGAGGTCTAAAACAATTGGAATAGGTAGAATACTTACGCCTGAATAATCGACATCCGTTTGCATTTCACCTCTTACTATACTCAAACTGAAACTGATTGGAAGAGCGATGGTGAACAGTACCCAAACGCCTGCTGAACGGACAACGGAAGAAATGACTTTCATTTGTTTAATCTCGTAAACCAGTCCACCTATGGGTAAGAGCAAGAGCAGTGACCATGGTTCCTTGACGAGAGATTCCGTTCCTGGTACGTCAAACTCAGTTGCCCATGGATTGACCATTGTAATGATGCTGAAACTCATCATGAAAAATGGAACCAGGAGTGAGAGTCGAGTTAACTGGCTCCAACTGTTGCGTAGAATCCATTCATCACTGACAGTCTCCGATTCACGGGCAGGTTCAGTCCAAGAATTTGTTTCCGGATTGTAGACTGGAGCGTTTGTAACAGTAGCACGTTTGGCCCAATTAAAGAGGATTCCAATATCCAACTCAAGGTTCCGAACAGGATATAACACCACATAAGTCAATGCACCGAGAATGAAAATTTGATAGTTGAAATGCTCGGGTAGTGGCACATTATCCATGAAAGCCGGAACATCGATTCGGTCGAGCAGAGTGAGAAGAATCATTGATGCGGCCGCAATAAAGACAACAAGTGTTGCTTGTCTTTTGTCCTCAAGTGGGCTTTCAATTTCGATTTTACTAAACGAATTGCGTGCAAGATAAAGCATGTAGATGACAAAGATCCATGGCATGAACCAATCTTCAGCCTGGAGAATGGTCCGCGAAAGGACGAGTGATCCGAGCATTACCAGATGCGTCCAAGTTGAAATCTTGTCTTTTTGACGAGCAAATTCTGAGATTACAAAGAGAGAAATTGGAATAACCACTTGCATGTAGTTCATTCCAAACGTTTCCGAAAGTGGCTTCTCAGCAAAATTGGCGAAAAGGTCGGTAAAGAAGTAAGCCAAAGCCAGAGCAGTAAAGGTGTAGTCTGCAACCCATCTCCGTGTTGCTTTAGCAAAAAACAGCATGTAAGGAACCATCAGCAGTGTGATTATCCAAGGTACGACACTTCCGTCGTTTGGCAGCATGACAAGAGCAGCTGCTAATCCAATCGGCATCCAAGGAACTCGTCGCTGTTGAACTGCAGGGAAGTAGAAGACCAAGACAGCAATCCATAGAGCGGCACTCAATCCGAAAAGATGGTCAATTTCCATTGCAGTTGATTTAATGGGGCCGAGGTGAAGATTGAGCCCTTCAATTCGAGCGATATACATGGCAAAAACAATTTCACCAACCAAAACAATTGATGCTTTTTGAATCAATTCCGAACGTAGTTCTTCCTTCGATGCGTAATAGGCTTGAATCGCGATGATGAAGATAAGTAGAGATAATGCTCCTCCTTCACCACCGACTTCTGCCCCAGTGTTGAAGACTTCGAAGAGAATAGGAGTAAGGCCAGAAACAACCGCCACTACCACAAAGTTCAACGCTTTATTCGAGCGAAGCGCCATCTCCATTCCAGCGAAACTCAGTAGGATTAACGAGAGCCCCATTTCGTATGAGATCTCATTGTTCGTCCAACTCATCCAAGGTCCCATTCCTGCTCCTACGAGGAGCAATATTGGGGCATAAGCGGCGACTGCACGACCAAAGCCGGTCGACCCTTTGTAACGCTTAAGCAGAGCAATTTGCCCACATACCAATGCGAGAATTGCTGCAGTTTGAACATAGATTCCGTTAGCATTTGGATGCCAATCGACCGTATCACCAGTGGTTGAGTCTACCAATACTCCAGAATTGAATTGTTCCGCAGTACCGAAAATTTCCGTCCAACCTTCTCCGGTGACGACTCCAATGAGCCATCTTGTCCCCCAAATCATTCCAATTGTGGCGAAAAAGAACCCTATACCAAGCATATAATCTTGAACTTCATACAAGACATAGTCATTCTTCTTACTTTGAAGTTCAATCCATCCAATGGTGATTATTGCAGATACCAGTCCTCCGATGAAGATAATAAAGAAATCATCATTTGTAGCATCTTCCGCAAATGCGATACTGAATAAACCACCCCAAATTGCTGCTAAAGCGATACCCATCATAATAAGTTGAGAAAATTTAAGCAGTGCTCTGCTTGATTGATCCATTATGACGCCTGGGGCATTCACAATCATGGGCTGTTCAACAGGTGCAGATTGAGTAAAAATCGAATTAGCAGGTGTTGGAATGTTGGCTTTAGCCAATAATCCCTGAGTTGATGGTTGTGTTCTTCGAGGTGCGGAGCGTCTTGGTGCAGGCATGAGAATCAAACTTTCCATCGCCAAATAGGATTTAACAATTGACCCGTTCATTCAATTTAAATGCCCTAAAATACTCACATTCTCATCGTTCAAATCTTTCTGCACTTTGCTTCAATGGGTTCAAAAGTCGGGGGCTGTTGGGTTGAAGTGGTGAAAAGATGTTTGCATCACGAAAAGCAATTACTTTACTCTGTTTAGGAATTATGGTTCTGCCTACTTTGGCTATGGCAGCCCCAGTCTCCATCACTCCGGATTCTTCTGAAGAAGTCGGTTGGTGGGTTGATACAACCGTGGACAGGAACGGAAACGGCATTGGTGACATGATTGAAGTTCACAAAGACAGTCCTCTTTTCCTTGATGAAGACAACACGCTTCCGCTGATTGTTGATTTTGACCACACGCCAGGGGCTGCGGAAGTTGCTTTACTTGAGCGAGAAATTGAATTTCAACACCAGTGGACCTTAGAGGGCATTGATGCTTTAGCTGGTCGTGTTCCAGTCGACCGAATCCTCGATGCTACAACTCTTCCAGGAGTCATTATGCTCGAACTCGATGGCATTCTTTCAATCGCAAATGGTGATGCAGCAGTTCTTCACGGTGTTGATACCGTCTGGGCCGATACAGGATACGACGGTGCAGGTTCATCAGTTGCCATTATCGATACCGGTATCGATGGAGCTCATGCCAGTCTTGATGACCTTGACGATGATAATTCAACCGACGATCCGAAGGTTATTGCTTTTTATGACCCTGTTAACAATCCATCACTGACCAATGGAACTGAAGTATTCCCTTACGATGATCAAGGCCATGGTTCACACTGTGCTGGTACAACTGCTGGAACCGGTGCTCCAAATTACGAACACATTGGAATGGCGCCTCAAGCCTTCCTCGTTGGCGTCAAAGTACTCGATGCTGGCGGTTCTGGGTCTTTCGCCACGGTCATGGCCGGAATGGAATGGACGGTTGAAAACCGCTACAAATACAATATTCGTGGGGCTTCAATGAGTCTGGGCGGTCCAGGTCTTGCAGAGTGGGCCTCATCCGACGATGACAGCGTCAATCGTTATGCCAATGAAATGATGTCAGCAGGTATCGCTATTTTCATTGCAGCAGGAAACAATGGCGTGTCTGCTCAAATAGGAACTCCAGGTTCCGCTGAAGATGCGATTACCGTCGGCGCTCTTGACAAGAATTCTGCCATTGCTATTTATTCAAGCCAAGGCCCTACTGAAGAAGGTCGAGTCAAACCAAACGTGGCTTATGTCGGCAGCAACGTTATGTCGGTTGCCTTCAACACCGGTGACCAATATACCGACATGTCTGGAACCTCAATGGCCACACCGGGTGCTGCGGGAGTTGCTGCTTTGATGTATCAAGCAAATCCGGATTTGTCTCCTTTCGATATCAAGAATATCATGCAAGAAACAGCGACTTATCGCCTCTGCGTTTACATGGCTGCAAACGAACCTTGTCTCGAAGATGCGATTCCAAAGAACCGTCAAAACAACGTCTACGGTCACGGTGAGGTTCGCGCCCTTGATGCCGTCTATGAGGCTGCAGAGCGTGATTATGAGTTTGATACCTCACTGGACATCACCCTTTCTACAGAAGTTGGGAAAGACAGTCGAATCCACATGTTCCCTGACGGTTTCATTTCCTATTCAGCGCTTGGAAATGTCGATACCGTTCAATGGCGAAGCAACCACTTGCGAGACGATTGGTCAAACATTCACAGCTTTAGCCCAGGTGATGCTAGTGGTACGTTGATGGCGATTGATATAATCCACCAACTCGAGCATTTGCCCGGTATTGATGTGGAAGGAAACCACACCATCTCCTTCCGTGGGATCAAAGCAAATGATACAGGAGGTCACTCCTCTTCGCCTTTGATTTCTTCGAACATCATGCTTATGGATGTCGATTCAGCATTTGAAACAAATGCAGAAAGCAGCGAAATGTCCGGTACAACTCTCGTTGTTGGACTCAGTGTATTCGTCATCTTGTTTGTTCTTGTTCTCTTGGTAGTCAATATCATTTCGAACAAAGAAGAAGGAACTCTTGCAGGAATTGACTTCAACACTCTCTCCGAAGAAAAGTGAATGATTCTCTCTTGAAAACGATGAATCCTCATTTCATTTTGGAATCCCCATTCTCGCTCATTTCCGGAGATGAACTCAAAAGTTAGAACATACGGGTTTGTTCATGCGCTGGCCCAAAGACCCTTCCGGAAAAGGCCATCCTAAGACGAACCGAATTTACCGAATTCTGCGGCGTCTTTCACGTTCCATCGTGAGTATTTGGTTTCGAGAAATCAATATTGTGGACGATGAAAATATACCTCCGGAAGGCGGTGTGATTTTCATTTCATGGCATCCAAGTGGTTTGATTGACCCGATGCTCATGCACGCATCACTTCCTGGAAAACTTTCGATGATAGCCAAGCATACGCTGTTCAAAGTCCCAATCCTGGGTCGATTGATTCGTGGAGCAGGAGCCGTACCCATCGAACGTTCACAAGACTCAACAGACAAGCAGGGTTCCAAAAATCGAAATCAGCAACAACTCGACAGCGTAGCATCTGTTGTCGCTGATGGTGGCCGACTGATTATTTTCCCCGAAGGTAAGACACATACCGATTCGACCGTCAAACGGGCGCGCTCAGGGGCCGCCCGAATCTTACTTGCTGCTCGTCGAAAAGCCGAACTTGAAGGGAAACCTGTACCGCAATTGGTGCCTGTTGGCTTGCATTATTCAGAGTCTTCAACTTTCCGAGAAAGAGCAGCAGTCATCGTTGAACGCGTCATGCAATTCAATCCAATTCCAAAAAGAACCGATGATGAAGAAGAACAGGACAGGCTGGATCGTGCTTGGGTTAGTGAAGTTACTGACGCCATAGGAATTGAACTCCAACGTGCGAGTCTCTCAAAGACGACATGGAGGGAGAGAACTCTCATTTGGAAAAGCCGAAGTCTGGCTTATGCCGAGAAAATTCGTCAATCAGGTAGTAAGTTGGTCAAACCGACATACGCTGAATCTGTATTGGGCGC
>CEWO01029891.1_pt1 | contig 14010 bp, 13 predicted proteins | sample 361561 | NCBI WGS metagenome assembly CEWO01 (sample SAMEA2623627, study PRJEB7988) | marine metagenome | isolation source: saline water (ENVO:00002010), including
TATATTTTTTTACCCTAAAGCAAATACACCTGGCTGCACTGCACAAGCGTGTAATCTATCTGAAAATTTTTCAGTTTTAACAAAAGCTGGTTATTCTATAATTGGGGTAAGTGCAGATAAGGTTAAGTCACAATCTTCTTTTTCTTCAAAATTTGGTGGATTTCCTTATCCTTTATTAGCTGATACAGAAAAAAAAATAATCAATTCTTTTGGTGTTTGGGGGTTTAAGAAGTTCATGGGTAAAGAATATGAAGGTATATTAAGAACTACTTTTGTTGTTGATGAAAAATTAACCATAATAAAGGTAATTGAGAAAGTAAAAACAAAAGATCATTCAAGTCAGATTTTAGAAGGATAAATTTATTTAAAACCAAATAGTTTTTTACTTTTTATTTCCTTCGTAACTTCAACTGGTAACATTTTTTCCCAACCCTTTTCTCCCTTATTAATTTTTTCTAAAACTTTGACAGAATAAATATCTAAAAGACTTTCATCATAGTCGAAGATATCTAATAATCTATTATTGTATTTAAAAAATTTATATAGATTTTTCATTTTATTTGCAACGTGAATATTATTACTGTTAATAATAGTTGCCTTTTTGGATTTTGTTGGATATAAGAAAACTCTTAGGTTCTTTACAAATAATTTTCCAAAAGCTTCTAAAATTCCTCCTCTTAGATTATCATAATATTTTTCGTCAAAAATTTCAATTAAATTATTGACTCCCATTGTTAAAACAACTTCCTTTTCTGTATAGCTAGAAAAGTATTCAGCCAGTTTATAATACTCTTTAAAATTTGTAATCATAACAGTATGCCCTAAGGCACATAATAATTTAGCTCTATCCATAAAGTCTTTTTCATTAACATCGCCATTTGTAGATTTTAAATTAGATAAAGTAATTTCAAATAAATTGATCATATCAACTTCTTTGATTTTTTTTTCTCTTAAAATTATATCTTTAGATTTTATAAACATGTCTTCGTTTACTAATGTCACAGGTCTAAAACTTCCTCTTATAGCAAGAATATTTTTTTTATAAAGAACTTTTGCTGGTAATACGTTATTTCCGTCTGGACCAAACATAACAGCTTTTGTCATATCATTTTTAACAAGCTCTAAACTCATTAATCTGTTGTCTACGTCTTCAAATAATGGACCTGAGAAATTAATAGTATCTATTTCAATAGCTTCCGAGTCAATATGATCATATAAATATCTCAATAGTTTTCTAGGTTCATCATGTTTGTAATAAGCACCATAAATTAAATTTAGACCCATTAATCCTAAAGCTTCTTGTTGAGATTTAGCTTCAAATAAATGAAACCTTACATGGATGTGAATTTCACTAAATTTAGCTTTAGGATCGGTTTGAAATTTAATACCCATCCATCCATGTCCTTTGTATTTTTTAGCAAAATCTATGGTAGCAACAGTATTAGCATAGGTAAAAAACATTTTATTTGGATGTTTCTTCCTATCCATTCTCGATTCTAGAAGGTTAATTTCATGATCTAACATTTTTTTTAACCTCGACTCTGAAACATATCCACTGTTGGTTTCCTGTCCATATATTGCATCACTAAATGCTTTATCGTATGCACTCATTGTTTTAGCTATAGTTCCAGAAGCACCACCAGATCTAAAAAAATGTCTAGCAACTTCTTGACCTGCACCTATTTCAGAAAAAGTACCGTAAATATGCTCATTAAGATTTATTCTTAAAGCTTTAGCTTTAATGGAGGGAATGTTTTCGAATGGTTGATCTCCTTTTAAAGAAATAGACATCATTTAATATATTATATGGCTAAGTTATAAGTTTTTTATCAAGTAAATGATATATTTATAATAAAAAGAATCTAATTGAAAGTAACCTTTTTAGGAACTGGAACCTCAACTGGTATTCCTTTAATAGGAAGTAATCATCCTGTATGCCTTAGTTTAAATAAAAAAGATAAAAGATTAAGATCTTCGATTTTAATTCAATGGAATAACTGTTCTTATGTTGTTGATACTGGACCTGACTTTAGGCAACAAATGTTGAGGGAGGGTTGTAATAGAATTGATGGAGTATTATATACCCATGAACACTCCGATCACACTTCAGGAATTGATGATTTAAGAGCCTTTTGTTTTAAACAAGGTGAAATACCTATATATGCACACTCAAGAGTAATACAGAGTTTAAATAATAGATTTGAATACATATTTAACGACAAAAAGAAATATTCTGGTGCTCCTTTGTTAAAACCGATTGAAGTTTTTGAAAATTTAGACTTTAAAATTTCTAAACTAACTGTTACTCCCATTTCTTATCTTCATGCTTCTTTGCAAGTGTATGGTTATAGATTAAATAACTTTGCATACTTAACTGATTTAAAAACTATTGATGATAGGGAATTAAAAAAGTTAGAAAATCTAGATATTTTGGTTTTGAATTGTATAAGAATAGAGAAACATTATTCACATTTAAATTTACAAGAAGCTCTTGATTTAATTACTAAAATAAAACCAAAAAAAACCTATTTAACTCATATTAGTCATTTATTAGGGTTTCATGATGATGTTGAAAAGAAATTACCAAATGAAGTTCACTTATCTTACGATGGTCTTGTAATCAATCTATAATATTTTTTTATTAAGCCAGGTTAACATGGCTTTAAAGTTTTCTGGGCATACTCCATGACCTACTGGATAACTTTGAAATTCGAAATCTATGTTGTTGTTTTTTAGAAAATCAAGTGATTCTTTTGCCTGATTATATGGAAGAACTTCATCTTGAGTTCCATGCGAAATATAAAAATTTAGTTTATTTAAATTAGATTTAGATAAATCAATAATATTGGGGTCAATTCCTCCACTCAAAGAAATAACATTATTTATTTTTTTAGGATAGCTTAGTGCAATTGCATTTACGAGAATTGAACCTTGACTAAATCCCATTAAAGTTACGTTGTTCTTATCCGTATTGTACATGCTAACACACATGTCTATACACTTAACAATTTTATTTCTTGAATCAATAGCTTTTTGTGTGTCATAAATCTTATTCCCTTTAAAATCAATAGAAATATCATACCATGCATAGCCCATATTTTGAATATTTACAGGTCCTCTTAAAGAAATAATTGTTAATTCATTAGGTAGAGCTCTTGAAAAAGAAAATAGATCTTCTTCATTACTTCCAAAACCATGAATCATTAAAAGTAGGGGAGATGGTCTGTTTTTAATATTGGACTCTCTTACTAAATGAAAAAAAGGAATTTCATTCATTAATAAGATGTTTTTCTTTGATAACAACTCCCAAAGCTCTTCCTTTCATTTTCATTCCTAAAAACGCACTATTTTTTGATTTAGACAATATATCAGATTTAGAAAAAGTATATTCTTTATCAACTTTAAAAAGAGATAAGTTTGCCACAGATTCCTCTTCAATTGTATAATCTTGAATATTAAATATGGATTTACCAGAGGTTATAATGTCGATAGTTTTATCTAAATTAAATAAAGTTAATAAGGCACCAAAAAACGATTCTAGTCCGATTGTACCATATTGTGCATTATCTATATCCATTTTTTTATGATCGACATCAATTGGAGAATGATCGCTTGTGACTAGGTCTATCGTACCATCCTCAACCCCTTTAACAAGTGCTTTTCTATCAAGTTCTGTTCTTAATGGAGGTAATACTTTATAACGAGTATCAAAATCTTTAAGTTTTTCATCGTTAAAAATTAAATTGTGAATTGCAACACTACAAGAAATATTTAATCCTTTATTCTTAGCTTGCCTAATTAAATCAACAGAACTCTTACATGAAATTGTAGGGATATGTAGTTTGCCACCTGTATACTCTAGAATTTTTAAATCTCTATTAATTTGAATTTCTTCTGAAAGAGTTGGTATTCCTTTTATACCATAAGAAGTACTTATTAAACCTTCATTAATCACCCCATTATTTGAAATGGAATTTTCTTGTGCGAACGACATAATTAAGGCGTCAAATGTTTGAGAGTATAGCAATGCTGTCTTTAATAGATTAGGATTAATAATAGGTTTTTTATAATCATAAAATCCAACTGCGCCACTATCTTTCATATCTTTTATTTCGGCTAGTTCTTTAGATTTACTAGATAATGAAAAAGCACCTATTGGATGTATATTGGTAATGATTTGTGCTGATTTAGATTTTATAAATGAAATGTCAGCTTGAGAATCGATTACAGGTTTTGTGTTTGAATTTAAAACAATATCAGTAAAACCACTCTTCCCAGCAACATTTCCACCATTAATAATAGTTTCCCTTTCTTCATATCCAGGTTCACCCAAGCATACGCTACTGTCTAACCAACCTTTAGATACATGAAGCCCTTTAATGTTAATTTCTCTATAGCCATTAGATGGAATTGATTTTGCTATTTTTACTATTTTACCCTTGGAAATTAAAATATCCTGCTTGGTACCGTGGTATTTACTCTCGGTATTTATAACTTTTGCAGATTTAAGAATAATTGACATGCAATCAAGTTATCTAAAAAACATTGTAAAATAATGCTGAGCAAATATAAGAATTGATTTTAAAACCGTTAATATAGATTGTTAAAATCCTTCAAAAACACCTAATCCAAATAGTGCAAAATCATATTTTACAGGATCTGAATCATCAAATTTTCTAAGTTTACGGTCCAACTCTAATACAGCTTTATGATCATTTTGAGTTCTTAACAGAAGTCCAAGTTTTCTAGCAACATTTCCACTATGAACATCCAATGGACAGGATAATATTGAGGGTGAAATATTTTTCCAAATCCCAAAATCAACTCCTTTATTATCATTTCTTACCATCCATCTTAGAAACATGTTGATTCTCTTACAAGCGGACCCTTTAAAAGGATCACTAAGATGTTTAGTTGTTCTTAAAGGAAAATTATTTTTAAAAAATATTTTTTTAAAATTATGAATATTGAAATGCATGTCAGTATTTTCTTTTTCAATATAAAAAGCATTTTCTAAATTTCCATAATCAATATAAATTTGCTTCAGAGTTTTTATAAAATATCTAAAATCAACTGGATTAAACGTTCTGTGTATTATATGAGCTTTTTCAATTTCTTTTTCCGATGAATTTATTATGAAATCGTGAGGAGAATTATCCAATATCTCCATCATTTTATAACTATTTTTAATTATTGTTTTTCTTTGTCCCCATGCTATAATCGACGTAAGAAATGCAGCTATTTCAATATCTTCTTTTTTTGTGAATTCGTGAGGAATTTGAATGGGATCTGATTCGATAAATGATACCTGGTTGTATTGGAAAGATTTTTCATCTAAAAAATCTTTTAATTCAGAATTACTTAACCCATTTACCATCAACTAAACTAAGTTTTCTATCTGCCATGTCAGCTAACTTCTTATTATGTGTAACTATTACAATTGTAATTTTTAATCTATCTCTAATGTCGAAAAAAAGTTGATGTAGGTTGTCGGCAGATTTTGAATCTAGATTTCCGCTAGGTTCATCAGCAAATAATATACTAGGTTCATTTATTAAAGCCCTAGCAACAGCTACTCTTTGTTGTTCTCCACCAGAAAGTTCGGAGGGTTTTTGATTTTTTATATGAACAAGATCGAGAGTTTTTAACAACTTTTCAGCCCTTGATTCAAGTTCTTTTGGTTTATCACCTCTTATCATCCCAGGAATACAGACATTTTCCAGTGCTGTAAATTCTGGAAGTAATTCATGAAATTGAAAGATAAATCCAATTTGAGAATTCCTAAACTTTGAGATTTCTTTCTGTTTAAGATCTGCTATCCGTATTTCATTTAAAAATAAAGCGCTTTTGTCATTTTTATCGGCAAAATCTAAAGTACTTAGAACATGTAATAAAGTTGTTTTACCTGCTCCTGATGGGCCAACAATTGATACAATTTCCCCTTTTTTTATTTCTATACTGACATTATCTAATACTTTTTTGTTGTCATATGTTTTAGAAATATTTTTAGCTGAAATCATATGTAAATTAACTTTGTTTCTTTTTTAATAAATTGAAATCTAAGAAATAATTTACTCGTAATGAAATTTGATGATTCATTGGCATTTCAAATAAATTTTTTGAACTTGTGTAATAGTTGATTCCAGACATATTATCTTCATTGAAAATATTATTTCTATATAATAAAGTAGCTTTACTTCCAGGTGCAAATTCCCAATTAAAACCTAAATCAAAGTTCCATAAATTAAAATTAGTATTAGGATCATAATCCTCAATTGTTTTGTTTGAAAGTTTTCTGCTTCCATTAGATTCAAGAGCATAAAATAAACTAGAGTAATCAGCAGAACTCCAAAACTGTCTAAGTTTTACATTTATTGATCTGTATGAATCGAAGTTGTAGTTTAAGGCCATGTTATTCTCAAGAGCTTTTACATTTCTTACTCCAAAATAAACTATATTATTTTCTTTAAATATTTGACCAACGTCGTCATTTTGAATTGAATTTTGTAATCTATAGTCAAAATTTAATTTATTATTAGCTCTAATTTTTATACCTAAACCAAAATCAAAATCTCTTTTATTTTCATTAAAATTCTCGTTTACGGAATACTTATGGGCTAAATCCAAGGAATATTGAATTTTCTTTCTATTATCTGAATCGAATTCAAATTGAAATTCAAACTCAGCAGGATCAATTATGTAAGTATCTTTTTTTCTTGGTTCATCGTAGTTCTTGTAAGCCGAAGTATAGTCTAAGTCAATCGCAAATTTATTTAATTTTAATGTTGTGAAATCAATTCCTGCTCGTCCTCCTCTTGACTTAATAACTTTTGGAAAGAATCGGCTTCTTTCGCTAACAAAAAAGTATCCAGTAATTTTGTTATAAATTTTTGTTGGTTTAAAGGTTGTGAATCTAGTTCGAGCTGAAAATCTTTGATCATTTATATTTCTGTAAAAACCAAGATCGTTTTGGGTGTAGTTTGCATCTACTCCAGTCCAACTAATTGCATATCTAAAATTTCCTGTTAACTCTTCAATATTGATAAGTCCTCTAAAGCCTTTTACATCTGAAAATTTTGGTGAATCACTTTGGTATATAATACTTTTTATATTAAACTTTTTCTTGTTGTCAAATAAATCTAGGACAAATGCGCTATTATTGGCATTTTCAAAATCTTTAGAAGACCGATAAACATTCGTATTGGTCAAAGAAACGGATGAAAATTCATTAAGAAATTTTTGGGTTAACGATAGTATGTTATAATTGGTTATTGGAGCAATTTTTTGCTTTCTTAATTCACCTGTGGATGTGTTTCTTATTCTAGCATAAGCATTGTTGGTAATTGAGTTTATAAATCCAATGCTTAATCCAGAATCAGTAGTACCAGTTATTTTAATAGAATTTAATAAGTCAGGTTTCCCATCGTAGTTTAAAATTTCCTCATCATTTAATAAATAATCATTTTCATCAAAACTAATTTCTTCACCAATTCTTCTACTATAGAAAAAATTTCCAGCTCTGAATGATAGACCGTCAGCTTTGCTAAATAAAGAGGCTCCTTCTGTGAAAAAAGCTCGATTCTCGTCAAATTGTTGTTCAAAGGGAGTCAAATTCAGTTCTTTATCATCAAAAGTAACTTGACCAAAATCAGGTATTAAAGTGGCGTCAAGTGTAAAACTATTATTTATACCATACTTAATATCCATACCAGCAGAGTAGTTGCTTACAGGACTATTTCCTTTTTTAAAATCAACAGAGGATTGAGCATAAGGATAAAAAAACAATCTTAGTGGTGGGGTGATGTTTTTAATTTCATTGGTGATTCCCATAGATTCAGGATACTTTGAGTTCTGATTATCAATAAAGTTCCAAGTGTAAACTTCACTAAACTCAACAATTTTACGACCAAAGTTTATTCCCCATTTTTGAATTTCTTTAGATGGAAAACGCAAAGCGCTGTAAGGAATTCTCATTTCCATACTCCATCCATTATCATTAATAAATGCTTTCGATTCAAATACAGTATCAAAATTTTGATCATCTTCTTTCATTTCACCTGAGGTGTATCTGTCGCCCAAAGTTCCAGCACTTGTGATTTGAAAGCTTTGGTAATTAATGTTGTCATCGTAGGTGTTTATTGAAATAAAGAAAGTTTCGGCATTAACTTCCCAAACATCATCTCTTTGACTAAATTCTATTGGAATGGGGTTGGGGTTATTGAAAATCCCCGCAACATACACAGAATTGTCATCATATCCCACATAAACAAAACTCTCATAACCAATTTTTTCAGATGAACCATTATTGGGCATCCATCTTTCAAAATTTGAAGCGGGAGTTAGATTTTTCCATTGCTGATCGTTTATAATGCCGTCAATTTTGGGAGGAGAATCAAACCTTTTAAATTGAATAGTCTTTCTCTCTTGAGTAAAACCAATGCAGAAAAAAAATATTAATAAAAAATTTAATATATATTTCATTTAATAAATTCTATTCTTTTTTTTAAATCTAAGGACGAAATTAATTATTTTAGACAACTTATAACGTCAATGGTTTATTTTTATAATAAATGATAAAAAATATAATATTAGGTAGTGGATGTTTTTGGTGTACTGAAGCAATTTTTAAAGCGACTAAAGGGATTGAAAAGGTGTTACCAGGATATATTGGGGGAAACACTTCAAACCCAACATATAAAGATATTTGTACTGGGTTAACCGGACATGCTGAAGTTATTAGTGTTGATTATGATTTAAAAAAGATCAATTTAGAAAATATTTTAGAAATTTTCTTCTCTACACATGATCCAACAACCATTAATAGGCAAGGCAATGACATAGGTACACAATACAGATCTTCAATATTCACAAGTGATAAAAAAGAAATTGAATTAATTACAAAACATATTCAGCATTTAGATAGTTCTAATGAATTTAACAATAAAATAGTAACAACAATCGAAAATAAAACTACTTTTTATGTTGCTGAAAGTTATCATCACGATTATTTTGAGAACAACAAAAGTGTCCCATATTGTTCAATCGTTATATCACCTAAAGTTGAAAAATTTAAAAAAAGAAACAGTAAGTTTTTGAATTAGATCAGTTCTTAAATAATATCCCAAAAGTCAACCAATTCATCATTTTTTTTGACATTTTTAGAGAAAGATTAAAAAAGAAATTAAAAATAAATTTATCTTTTTTAAATGTTAAAACGCTTACTACAGCGCCAAACATAAATCCAAACCATATCAGTAAAACTTGATAGACAGGAAATATAATTAAAAGTCTCAATGGCCAGTAAATTAAGCCTGGAAGATTATCAATTGGTAAAAGAGATACAATAGGTCCAGATATTTTTGCTGCAACACTTCCAGTTACTCCAAAAACAACAAACACTATTATCATTTGAAAAGGGGTTGAAATTCCCCATTTTTCTTTTAACTTTTTGAGCATACTCTAATTTAAAATATTAGAAATTTGATCTGCTAATTCTTTTCCAATTCTGTCTTGAGCTTCATTAGTAGCTGCACCAATATGAGGGGTTAAAGATATATTGGGATGCATTAATAATTTAATTTCAGGTTTTGGTTCATTTTCAAAAGTATCTAATCCTGCAAAAGAGACTTTTCCAGAGTCAAGAGCAGAAATAAGTTCCACTTCGTTCAAAACACCACCTCTTGCAGCATTTATTATACCAACGCCATCTTTCATTAATTCAAATTGTTTTTTATCAATTATAAACTCCTTTTGAGCAGGAACATGAAGGCTAATAAAATCAGAATTTTCTAACAAATAATTAAATTTGGAAATTTTAATATTGAACTCAACAGATTTTTCATGAGAAAAATTTAAAGTAATGGAAGCTTCTTTAAGAAATTTATCGAAAGCTAATACTTTCATTCCTATTCCAAGAGCTATTTTGGCAGTTTCTCTACCAATTCTTCCAAAACCAACTATCCCAATTGTTTTCCCTCTTAATTCTACTCCTTTTGCATATGCTTTTTTTAGTTTCTTAAAATTACTGTCTCCCTCTAAGGGCATATTTCTATTAGATTCGTGTAAAAAACGAACACCACCGTATAAATGGGCAAAAACAAGTTCCGCTACGGAAGATGAAGAAGCTGCAGGAGTATTTATGACATTTATACCCTTGCTACGAGCATATTCAACATCAATATTATCCATTCCAACCCCACCTCTTCCAATTATCTTTAAATTAGGACATCGGTCAATTAAATCTTTTCTTACTGTCGTAGCGCTTCTAACAAGAAGAACAGCAATATCATTAGATTGAATATGATTTGCTAGCTGTTCTTGAGCTACAGTAATTGTAGAAATATTAAAACCAGCATTATCTAAAGCATCTTTTCCGCTTTGAGATATACCATCATTTGCTAATATATTTATCATTTATTTGTTTTTTAAACTTTATTTTTTAATTCCTTCATGACCTCAACTAAGATATTTACAGAGGAAATATTCATGGCATTGTATATTGATGCTCGGTAACCTCCAACAGACCTGTGACCATTAACACCACTGATATTTGCATCTATGCACATTTTATCAAAAATTTCTTTATGCTGATTGTTTTTAAGGTTAAATGTTACATTCATAATACTCCTATCTTCAATTGCGGCAAAACCTTCAAATAATTCGTTTGAATCGATTTCACTGTAAATTAAATCTGATTTTTTTAAATTTTTTAACTCAATAGAACTAATACCACCATTTTCTTTTAACCATTTTAAAGTAAGCATTGAGGTATAGACAGAAAAAACTGGAGGAGTATTAAACATACTTTCCTTATCAATATGAACTTGATAGTCAAGCATTGAAGGAATTTGTCTATTTACTTTTCCAAGAATTTCTTCTTTAACAACAACGAGAGTGGTTCCAGCGGGTCCCATATTTTTTTGAGCACCGGCATAAATTAAATCAAATTTTGAAAAATCAATATTTCTTGAAAAAATATCTGAACTCATGTCAGCAATTATGGGGACTTCAGTGTTTGGAAGATCTTTTATTTGAGTTCCAAAAATCGTATTATTAGTTGTTAAATGTAAGTAATCAAGATCAGGATCAATATCAAAGCCTTTAGGAATGTAATTAAAGTTTTTATTTTTTGATGAAGCTAACTCAATTACCTCCCCGAATAATTTGGCCTCTTTTATTGCTTTGGTAGACCAGGATCCAGTATTTAAGTAGCCTGCTTTATTTTGTAATAAATTATAAGCAGTCATTAGAAACTGAAGACTGGCTCCGCCTTGAAGAAAAAGGGCTTTGTAACCCTTGTTTTCTAAATTTAATAATTCTAAAGATAATGAAGTTGCCTTGTTCATTATTTCAACAAAATCTTTACTTCGATGAGAAATCTCAATTAATGACAATCCAGAGCTGTTAATATCTAAAATTGCATTGGAAGCTTCTTTTATTACTTCTTGAGGTAGTATACTGGGGCCTGCGCTAAAATTATGTTTTTTCATTATTATTTTTAAAAGTTTGCAAATTAATCAAATGATACAAATTATTTAATGTTTTTCAAATAAGATATCATCAGATTTTCAACAAAAATTTTAATGTGTCAATGTTGTCAGCATAATCTTCAATTCTTGGATTTTGACAAGATCCAAAAGCAATGGCATTAGATATTTTTAAATTACTAACCACACATTGTAAAGAGTCTTTTATGTTGATTGTTTTTTTTTCTAAATCAGAAATTGATTTATACTTTTCATAAAATAAACAAGCAATTGGTGAACCAAGTTTATTATCTTCTTTGATAATAAGGAATCCGTTTTCTACAAATTTTTGTTCACTCATTAAATACACAGCCTTATTGTAATCATAATTATTTGCATACTTATTGTGATTTATAACTCCTCTGTGTTCATATAGAGCGTTAAATAATAGATCGAAATTATAATTATATGGAATAAATATTTTTGAGACACTTCTGCATCCCATACCAAAAAAATTAAAGATGTCTTTTCCAAGATTTTTTAAGTCATTTTTAGATTCATTTCCATCTAAAATTGCTATAGAATGTCTACTTTTTCTTAAAAGCTTGGGATATTTATTAAAATAAAACTCAAAATGTTTGAAGGAAGTATTGTTTCCTGTAGCAATGACACCATCAAAGTTTTTTAATGGTTTTTGAACAAGTTTGATTTTGTTTTCAAAATCTGGAAGAAGAGATTGAATAAATTCTATTATTATTGGAATTAATATTTTATCATCAGATGACAACTTTATTAGGCAATTATAATTTAAAGTAAAGGCACATATGAAATCATGGAAACCAACTAATGGAAGGTTTCCTGCCATTATTATAGCAATTGTTTTGTCAGAGCAGTCTTTCGTTCTGTATTTGTTAATCCATTTTTTTAGATTGTTATCTGTTAATTCTACACTCCAGTTATTAAGTGATAATAAAATAAATTCTTTAGTAAACCATTTATTGTGTTGGAATGCAGAGGAAATTTCATCATGAAATTTATTAATCCAAATATGATAAATAGAATCTTTATTATTATCACAAACGTCTTTAAATAGTTTGCCTAGTTGATTTAAAGTATCTATTCTTTGATCTAATGTACTCACTAAATTTGTTAGGAATTTTAATTCAATTACTTTTGCATGCAAATCTATTGAAAGATAATGTAAATACCATGGCTATAAAGATAACAGATGATTGTATAAATTGTGGAGCTTGTGAACCAGAGTGTCCAAATACAGCTATTTATGAAGCATCATATGAGTGGAAATACTCTGATGGCACAAGTTTACTAGGAGACATCAAGCTCCCCAGCGGAAAGATAGCTAATGCTGATATAGAACAAGAACCAGTTTCTGATGAATTTTATTTTATTGCTACAGACAAATGTACTGAATGCGTAGGTTTTCATGAGGAGCCCCAATGTGCGGCAGTATGTCCTGTAGATTGTTGTGTTCCTGATGATAATAATATTGAATCTGAAGACATACTTCTTGGCAAACAAAAATTTATGCACCCTGATAATTAATATATGAAAGCTGGAATAGTTGGTCTTCCAAACGTTGGTAAATCTACCCTTTTTAACTGTTTGTCAAATGCTAAAGCTCAAAGTGCAAATTTCCCTTTTTGTACTATTGAACCAAACATAGGTATAATTAACGTTCCAGATAAAAGATTAGAGAAATTAGAGGAGCTTGTTAGTCCTGAGAAAGTTATTCCTGCCACAGTTGAGATTGTTGATATTGCTGGTTTAGTAAAGGGTGCAAGTAAGGGAGAAGGTTTGGGAAATCAGTTTTTAGCTAATATTAGAGAAACAGATGCTATTTTACATGTTTTAAGATGCTTTGATGACGACAATATAGTTCATGTTGAAGGTTCTGTTGATCCAGTTAGAGATAAAGAAATAATAGACTTAGAGTTACAGTTAAAGGATTTAGAAACAGTAGAAAAAAAATTAGAAAAAAATAATAGGCTAGTTAAAACAGGCAATAAAGAAGCTTTGAAAGAGTCTAGTATTTTAAAAAAAATTATTGATCATTTGCATTCTTTTAAACCTGTAAGAAGTTTGGATTTTTCAAATGAAGATAAAGATTTTGTGGATTCACTTCAATTAATTACTAATAAACCAGTTTTGTACCTGTGTAATGTTGATGAGTCGTCGGCTGTAAAAGGAAATAATCATGTTGACAATTTAAAGGTTTCATTAAAAAACGAGAATGCTGAGGTTATGATTTTAGCGGTTGGAACAGAGGCAGATATTAATGAATTGGAAAGTTATGAAGATAGGCAAGCCTTTCTACTAGATATTGGTTTATCTGAACCTGGATCATCCAAATTAATTAAAAGTGCATATGATTTATTAAACCTTCAAACTTATTTTACCGCTGGCAAGAAAGAAGTTAGGGCATGGACAATTGAAAAAGGGATGACAGCCCCTAAAGCAGCTGGAGTAATTCATAGCGATTTTGAAAAAGGCTTTATTAGAGCTGAGGTAATTTCATTTAACAATT
>CEWO01071901.1_pt1 | contig 13976 bp, 10 predicted proteins | sample 361561 | NCBI WGS metagenome assembly CEWO01 (sample SAMEA2623627, study PRJEB7988) | marine metagenome | isolation source: saline water (ENVO:00002010), including
GTGTCTGGACACGGAGTCAGATGCCCCTCTGACGGGCGATCGAACCGTTGTTAGCGGCGAGTCGGTTGGTACTGTATCATGTCGTTGTGTGTTGTACTCTGTTGAATCCGAAAAAATCGGTTTCTTGTTGTAGAAAAAAACGTTAATGACTATTGAAGATATAGCTGAACGTTCCGATGTTTGGCGAGATTCTATTGAACATATCCTTAAAAACGTTAAAGCCATTATTGGTGCTGTTATTGCTGCCGGTATTGGTGTTTGGGCGTTTTGGCCTAGTGGAGATCCTGAACCTACGGCTCCTGTTACGGAAGAAGCGTGTGTTGCTCTTCTGGAATCTTTGAATGATCCGAGTGTTCGTAGTTGGACTGAAGAACAGTGGTCTGTTTTTGAGCAATCGCAAATAGCTTTGGAGTGCGATTAAAGGTATCGCTCGCAGTATTAGTAAGTTTATAATACTATCGGGGGCACCTTAAAAAAGATATGGATTGCTAATGCCTAAACGTCGTAATTCTGTTACTAAAGCCGGTCCTCGACCTGCGAAACCCCGTCGTAGACGAGCTTCACCAGATCGGTTACGAGAACGTAGCGATTATGGGTATACCGACGCTGCCGGGTATAACTACGAAACATATTCGAAGCCTGATCTTAAGTCATTAAATGCTAAAGCACGGAACCCTGAGCATGTGGTATCTCCAAGAGCCAGAGGCGGTTCGGGTCATTCGACACGGCCTGATTTAGTTCCCAAGAGGCAAATGACAAGTGATGATTTAAGAAATCCTAAAATACAGGCTAAACGACGTAAGTTATCAACAGAATCTGCTTTGCGTCGTGCTGACGCCTCAATGTTTAACTACGACGACTAATGGGAAAAAAAATTCCGCCTTTAGCTAAAGGCAAGATGGTTCCAACCGAACCTTGGATCGGTGGATTCGGTTTCAGCGATTTGTTTAGTGGGCCGCAAGCACCGCATAAACGGCCCGGTGTGAGAATAAGGCCTGCCCCTATACCTAAGCGTAAACCTAACACTTCCAGAATAGACAGGCGTGTTCGGCAATTTCAATATCGTACACGGAATCTGCCTCCGACAGATCGTTCAAAGAGCCACCATGCTGATGTTTCAATGAGAAATTACGACGACTAATGGCTGAAGATATCGAAAACGACTTCAAACAAATCAAAGTAAGTCGTCTAACCCTCGGACTCATCATGTCCGTAGCAGTCACATCAGGCGTCATAGTCTGGAACGCCGCCCAAGTAGCAGGCCGAATAGGCGAACTCGAAGATACAGTCAACCGAGTAGAACAAGACATGGGCGACCTCACACTCGAAACCGACCCCACAATCCTCATCAGACTCGACTCATTAGAGAAAAAAATCGACGAGCTTGCCGATATGGAAGGCTTAGACGAAATAGATGAGCGTTTAGCTTATATCGAAACGTGGATAGAAGAACTAGACCGAGACTCCGGCGAGGAGTTTAGGTGGGAAATAGACGACCTGCATCATCGTAGCTTTTCATTAGAAGAAGCAATTCGTAGTAGACCGTGGGGAGATGACTTTCTCCGAGATTATTTAGGATGGTAAATGCCTGCAAAACCAGATCCTCGATTAAAACGTGCTGGGGTTAGTGGATACAACAAACCTAAACGAACCCCTAAACATCCAACTAAATCTCATGTTGTTGTAGCTAAACAAGGCGACCAGATTAAAACAATTCGTTTCGGGGAACAAGGAGCTAAAACTGCTGGCAAACCTAAAAAGGGCGAGTCAGCAGCAATGAAAAAAAAGCGTGCCAGTTTTAAGGCCCGTCATGGAAAGAACATAGCTAAGGGGAAAATGTCTGCTGCGTATTGGGCAGATAAAACAAAGTGGTAAGCCGTGGTTATTTACGGTTGCGACTGTGAAGGGGAAGAATGCGTTTGCCATTTTTACCACTACGATTGCGCTTGCGAGCATTGCCCTGATTGTGCCTCAGATTGCTTTTGTTTTGATTACGCCGAATTAATAGAAGAACCTATGGAACCACGTACCCTTATGGAAATTTTTGAAGATAACCCTGAATTAATGGGGGAGCGTACAGACATAGACCCTTTCGATGATGATGAAATAATTGAATGTGATTTAGAAAATCCAGATATTTGCGAATCCTGTCAATAAGGGGAACTAATGCCTTCAGGTAAAGCCACGAGTGTAGAAACGTGGACTAATTACATAATGATGCGCCGTCAAGGCATGTCTGTTTATGCAGCCGCTAAAAAAGTAGGGCTGTCATATCATGCTTGCCATGACGCAGAAAACAGTAAAAAACCACGTAATTACATAACTGCCGAAGCAACACTCGGTGATGTCGTGCCAGCAGAAGTACCCCAATACGACAGTTTGTCTGAAGAAGCCCAAGCCGCATTCGACAATATCGAAATTTTTGCTTTGCGGTATTTCGGGATTGTTTTGCAACCTTGGCAGATAGAAGCAACTGAACGAATAATGGGGCTTTTAGATACAGAATACGAAGAATACGCTGTAATAAATGCCCCTCCCGGCACCGGAAAGTCCACATTTTTCGCTAAAGTACTACCTGCATGGGCGACCGTGCGTAATCGAGCCATCCGTGGGATGATCGGTTCATCAACGCAGCGATTGGCTGAGTGGTATGCCCGTAGGTTGCGCGCCGAATTTGATCGAGCGCATCCAGTCAAAGCCGAATTGAACGATGTTCGACTTGGTTTAGCGGTAGACGCGAAAGCCACGCTGCAAGATGACTTCGGCATGTTTAGACCAGATTCTACAGAAATATGGCGTGCCGATGCTTTTACTGTGCTCCAAAAGGATGACGTTCCTCTTTCGCAAAAAGAACCTACGTGGTCTGCATTCGGAATGGACTCCGGTTTCCTTGGCGGTCGTTTCGATTTAGTTATATGGGACGACGTATACGACCCACGCAAAATGCGTTCCGCAGAAGCACGAGAAGATATGCGACGCTGGTGGGACGAAGTAGCAGAAACCCGTTTAGAACCCGGTGGTTTGCTGGTTTTACAGGGGCAACGCATGTCCGCAGACGACATTTACCGATATGCGTTAGATAAAGTAGCGCCCCCCGATGACTATGAACTAGAAGAATTTGATCCAGACGATGCCCCAGACGAATGGCGTAAATACCATCATCTTAAATATCAAGCACATTATGAAGAATTATGTAACGGCGATCTTGAAAACCACAAGCCCGGTGGGGAACCTTGGCCCGGAGGATGCTTACTATACCCACGACGTTTACCTTGGCGACGACTTCGACACATTAAGGCACAAACTCCTGACAGATTTGAAGTCCTGTACCAGCAATCGGATGTAAACCCATCAAATGTTTTAGTTGATCCATTATGGGTAACGGGTGGACAAGGAAAAGATGGCGTGCATCACCCCGGATGTTGGGATAACGACCGAGGGTTATGGGAATTACCACAAAATGTTGGCGGCGAAATGTTTGTAGTTGCTACCGCTGACCCCTCTCCAGCAAACTTTTGGGCAATACAATGCTGGGCGTATAACCCTGACACAGAGTTTAGATACCTGCTAGAGTCGTACCGACGTAAAATGGATGCACCAGATTTTCTGGATTGGAGCCATGAACGTCAATGTTTTACAGGTGTAGCTGAAGATTGGTGGCAAATTAGCAACGATCTAGGTCATCCAATTACACATTGGATTATCGAAGCTAACGCCGCACAAAAGTTCATTCTTCAATACGACCATTTCCGCCGCTGGGCGGCACTTCGCAATGTCCAACTTATCCCGCATTACACGCATTCTAAAAATAAAGGCGACCCGAAATACGGAGTGCAAATGCTTGCTCCGTTATGGCGTGTTGGCCGAGTGCGTTTGCCCGGTAAAAGGGACACGGAAGCAAGACCGCATTCGCTTTTACTAGTAAATGAAGTTACCCGTTGGAATCCCGAAGGTACGGGTTCACGCACAGATGACTGTGTTATGGCAGAATGGTTTTTGGAACATAATTTAGAAAAAATCTATGTACCGACTATAGTTAATAATCGACAGTGGCGACCCTCATGGATGGGTGACTCCGCAACAACACCGTGAGGTAAATGTGAAAAGCATCGAAGAGATTATTAGCATTTATACTACTCGTTCTCGAATTAACGATGCAGCAAAAGCCCGAATGCGTAATCTCCGTGATTATTATAACGGCGATGTAGTTGTTCCGCTACCAGAATTAGATTCAGATGAACATTCTGCTGTAGCTAATTTGTTAGCACAAGGTTTAGACCAAACAGCGATGCGAATTGCATCTACGCAACCAGACATCTTTTGTCCAGCGGTTGATTCTGAAACTAAACGAGCACGAGATAATGCAAGTAAACGACGTAAAGCATTGTTTGGCTGGTGGGAAAACAGCCGAATGGATTTGCAGTTAGGTAAACGTGCAAGACATTTAATTGGTTACGCAACAAGTGTCGTACAACTACGTTTTAACCCAGTCACAAAATGCCCCGAATGGCATTTGCGTGATCCTTTAACTGCTTACCCTGCAAAAATGTTAGGTGTAGATGATTTACGCCCACGAGATGTTATCTTTGCATACGAACGTTCGTTAGGTTGGTTGCAACAACATTACCCAGAAGCTGCACGACAATTCGGAAACGAAAACGTCAGCGAAGATCAACCAATAGAGTTAATCGAATACGTTGACGCTGAAGAACAAGTTCTAATTGGTACACGTTCTCCAATACAAACAGTTAGTTTTGGAGTGACAACTGAATCAAGCCCATTTATGGCGCTAGAACTAGAACGTGCCCCTAATCTTTTAGGTGAAACACCTGTTGTCTTTTCACAACGCATAAGTCTAGATGATGCTCAGGGCCAATTCGACGGCATATTAGGCATGTATCAAATGCAAGCCCGGTTAATGGCGCTTGAAGTTATAGCGGTACAAAAAGGAATTTTCCCAGACACATGGTTAGTTGGTCGAGCAGGAGAAACACCACAAATTGTTAACCCTGCCGATGGTTTAACTGGCGAAGTGGGGATCATACGAGGCGGCGAACTTAGAGATTTATCGTTGCAACCCGGCTATATGACTAACCCTGCTATTGACAGGCTTGAACGAGCACAAAGATTAACCGCTGGTATTCCACAAGAATTTGGTGGTGAATCAACTTCAAATATTAGAACAGGTCGTCGTGGCGACGCAGTACTTTCAGCAGTTGTAGATTTTGCTGTACAAGAAGCACAACGAATCTTGTCACGTTCATTGCAAGAAGAAAACAAAATTGCAATTACGATGTCAAAGAAATATGCAGGCGGACGCAAACATAGTTTTTATGTGTCAGCTAAAAACGCTAAAGGACACGTTGATTACGTTCCCAACAAAGATTTTGATTCTACTGAAAATATTGTTTCGTACTCACATCCCGGCGCAGATATAAACAATCTTGTCATAGGGGGAGGACAACGAGTCGGTATGGGAACTATGTCAAAACAATCCTTTATGGCATTAGATCCTTTAGTAGACGATCCAGAATTTGAACACGATACTGTTATAGCGGAACAACTAGAACAAGCTCTTTTAGCTTCAGTTCAACAACAAGCAGCCGCAGGTGCTATACCACCAGCAGATTTAGCACGAATTATGGAACTTGTTAAAAACAATGACATGGAACTTGCTGGTGCAATTGACAAAGTTCAAAAAGAAGCACAAGAACGGCAAGCAACATTAGTTGAAGAAATGGCACCGGAAGCACAACCGGGACTAGCAATGCCCGGAGTAGGAGCAGAATCTCCTGTGGCCCCACCGCCTATGGAACGTGAACCTTCTATTGACGAATTAATGGCGGCGCTGTAATGCCACGTAAAGGTAAAGGCTCTAAAACACAATCTGTGCAAACTGCTTCTGGTCAAGAATACGGTGAAGCAACTATGCAAGAACAGTCTCAACAACTTGTGCCTTTGCCACAAAATGTTGATACATCTGTTTCGTATGGGCCACCACCAAAACCAAAACAATTACCCGGTCAAATGGGTGACCCTTTTCGTAACACAGATAGACCTAACGAATCTATACAAGCTACTCCCCCAGCAGATCAACCTCCTCCGTTGCCGCCAGAACGAGCACGTTTATTAGGACCTGCATTACATGTTTTGTATGCGATAAGTAATAACGCTTACGCAGACCCAGACATGCAAGCAACGGTACGGCGCATGGAAAACTTTATTCCTACTAAATACGATCAACCACTATGAGCATTGGCAGCCGGTTATACGAAATTGCTAGAACACCGTTTGTTTTTACGGCACAAGCAACAGATTTTGTTATCGACGCTGTAACTCATTTACCGGATTCATATGAAATGCAAGGGGGCGGAACACAAGGGGTTATATGGGGGCCGTTTCGCTCAGTCTTTGAATCCTTTAGAGATAACATTGCAGGTCAAGCTAGTTTAACTAACGACTATAAACCCGGCGACAGTCTCGTCGGAATGGTACTGGGGCCTAAAGGTATTATTGGGGCAACTGTAGAAGCTATACCCGAATATGTTGGTCCGGTTCCTGTTCGTAAAGCAGCAAGTGAAGTTTTATGGACACCATTTTTAGAAAGTATGCAACGCAGTTACAAACTGTTTATTGATAGACCAGTTGGTGCGTTAGCAACAATCGGAAACATTTACGGGTTAGAAATTATTGGTAGCACAGACTCAAACGATCCGGGGTGGGTGTCTCCTTTTAAAAGCGAGTTTTGGGATTTAGAAACCCAAGGAGTATCACCACAACAAATCGGGCAACGGTTGGCAAATGCAGTACCCGGCAATTTATTACAAGACGATTATGAGTCAGTTCTTTTTAACATAGACACATACAAAGATGTGTGGAACGTAACTAACTCACGCAGCGCTGGACAAGCGGTTGCGTTGTCGTTACAAAATGTAGACATATTTAATCCTGATGCTGTTAAAGAATTTGAAAATACTTTGTATTACCAAACAGTTTCAGGGCTTACAGATCTTTCTTTAAACATAATAGGTGACCCTGCGTATCTTGTGGCTAAAGGGATACGCATGAATATAGGTTTGCGAAAAGCAAAAGAAACCTATATGGATACCGGCAAATACATTTTGCCACCAAAAACAAATCTTGCTCCTTTCGAGTTTCCAGAACCACGGCCTACACGTTCAGGTACCCCACGGGAACGTGACCCTCATTTATTTGACAAGTTTTCATATCAACCTAAATGGTTAAAAGATTCTTCAGTTACACCAACTGTTGATGAGCTAGTCACTAGTCAAGGGTTTACAAACTTCCGTTCTGTTGTGCGTGACATTTGGTATGAAACGCTTGAACGAACAGGTGTGCGTGCTGCTGATCTTGATGTTGATTACACAACAACTGGAGAAAAAGGCACAGAAATACGTGATGCTGCACTTGAAGATGTAATCGAATCCCGTGTCGAATCGCAGGTTGTTCAAGATCTGATTAACGAAAAACAAACTTTGTTAGATGAGCAAAATACATCTCAACCTGATCTTGTTGGGATGATAAACGATGTTGCTGGGGATTCACAAGCTCCATTTTTTGACCGGTATGAAGGGGCGAGCCTTTACCAACTGTGGTCAGAAGATTCTCCAATGTTTATTCCTTCTACAAAAACAGAATCTTTTGTAAACGATGTGGTTTATGTAGCAGCAGGAGGCAAAGAATTTAAAGGTACGCCTGATCCAATATTTGAGGTTCCGGTATACCACGGGGCAAGAGGTCAAGCTGCCGATTCTTTGTCTAGCTATATAGACGATGACGGTTATCTTGTTTTATATGCTTCAGAAAACTTTAATGGCAGAGTTTCTTCTGTTTCTTTTACACCGTTTTTAGACACAGCAATGGATTACGGGACTCGTGTACCGGGATCAGGTGGTAAACGAGTAGATGGTGTTATTTTTGAAATTGATGCTAATGCTTTAGGCGGTCGTCAACGTATTGAATCAGCAGAAGAAGTAGCAATTACTTTTGATTTACCACACAATCGACAAAATAATGTACGGATTCCTCCTGACCAGTTTCGTGTAATTGATACTCGTAAAGGAAGTTACGCTGAGGAACTAAAAAGTATTTCTGACGAAGAGTTAGCAAAACGATGGGTTGCAAAAGAAATAGATGGAGAATTTACAGAAAATCTAGGTGTAGATGTTGGTTTTAATGCAGATTCAGCGGCATTAACTGATGAAATAGGTAGACGGTTTGCAGAATTTAAGCAACGCCAAAACAATATTCCTGCTCGACTAACAGAAATAGAAAACGCACAAATATGGGAAACAGGTGTACCACAAGTACGCCGCACTAACACCGAACAATTTATAGACAACGTTGCATTAAACATTTTGCGTGCAGGAAACGAAGGCCGGTTAGGTCCCGGTTGGAAACGCATGGCCGACGACCAAGCCTATATGTGGGCCAAAATGATGGCGATAACCGCAAACGGGGCAGAACTTACTTCGTCAGCTTGGCTTCCCTTTGACAATTTGTGGCGATGGAATTTAGGTTCTGACGCTGCACGAAACGCTTTAGAAAACCAAGCGAACTTTATTGTCACGTTGTTTAAAGACGCAAATCTTAGCGGTTTCAATAATTTTGTTGCCGAGTATCGTGCTTTAACAGACCAAATAAATTACATAGAAAAATCTGTTCTTGGTGATTACCAACGAGGAAGTAAGCAGCAAGCAGAAGTACAAATCCAAGTTCTTAAAGAACGTCGTAATCGTGTCGCTAATTTGTTTGATGAACAAATAAGTTTGATGCTTACTAAAACGGATGAGTTTTTAGCTAAGAACACTGACAATGTTGATGATGTTGTTCCGGCTAAAGGCACACCAGAGTTTGATGAGTTTGTTAAGCAACTGGATCAGCTTAAACAAATGCCGTGGAATGCAATTCTTTCCACTAAAGAAGATTTGTTAAAAACACTTGTTGAACGTGTTGACCCACCAAATGTTGGACCTGACAAAGCAGCGACAACAAGTCGTAATATTGATGGCTTTAATGACAGCGCAAGTATTATCGAAGCAGCTACATACGAAATTTTAGATACAGCGCATATCCCTACAGCGCCTACACAGATGCTTCCTTACTTGGGAGCAAGTAGTAGAGCAGGATTTAGCGCACGCACATTTTTAGAAAAGTCAGATAAGTACAATGAACTTCGTACTAAACGAGCAGTTCGTGTAGTTGTAGACAAAGTTGCTCAAAGCACAATTAATTGGAATAATCTTCCTCATGCTTACACGCAGATAGAACGAGCGTTGCGTGACTATGGCCGAATAGAACCTCGTCAAATTGACCCTCGTAGAAGAAAACTCATTTGGCAAGGAATAGATGCGCCACGAGATGCAAACGTTACCATGTTTGATATTGCTGGTATTAACCCAGACAAACTTATAACAGACATTCTTAACGCTAACGATATGAATGCTAGGCGTTTGCTTTGGGATAACGCAGTAGAAACTATGAATCAAGCGTTAGTCAATGAATTTCTTAATGTTGCAGATCCAGCAAATACAGGCAAAGTTTTAATCGCTAACGAAAAAGTAACTCAAATTTTGCGTGGGCAACTTATTGATGTTGAAGACCTTATTTTAGAATCAGGCGTTAAAACAGATAGAGCTTACTCAAACGCTGATTTTACTGTTGTTAACTTTGCAGACGATGGAGCACAGTTCCATCTTGGTTTGCCAATATCGCCTTCACAACTGGCTGACACATCTGTCGTACCAAGATATGACATGTACGAACAGTTAACCCGTATCGCTGAAGGTGATTTTAGAGAAGTAACTAATCCGGCAACAGGTGTACGAGAGCGAGTACACATCGGTGCGGCACGAGCAAAAGTACGTGCTGTACGCCGTGGATTTTCTACCGTTTGGAAACGAAGTGTGCTTTTAACACCTCGATGGCAAATGGTTGTCAACCTTGACTCTTTGTTGCGAACAGTAGCTAGTGTTGGGGCTGGCGCTACATTCGCACGTTTAGGCGGACGCTTCGACGATTTGCGTGCCAGATGGTTACGCCGAGCAGGTATTGATGTAACAGGAATAGTTGCTAGAGAACTAGACGAATGGGCAACAGAATGGCGAGCCAATAACCAAGAAGATCTTGGCATTTGGGTAGACGACCCAGTACTGATGAAAGACCCAATTGCACAATGGGCAAGAGGCGAAAACGTTACTGAACCTTTAATGGTAGAACGATCGCCGTTTGTAAAAAACGCAGACCTTTACGACAACGTAACTGACGGCGGATTTGAAGAGTTTGTCACAAACATTATTGACCGTGAATACGCTGCTAGTCGCCGTATGCGACGCACATCATTAATGACAGGCGCAGGCCTGTTTTTTGCTGGTCCAGTAGGTGCCGCTGTATCTGCTGTTACATACAACAAATATGCACGAACAAGTTTAGCTGCGGCTGCACGTAGACAAGTAGCTGAAACATATGGGCAAGCCATAATGCTTGAAGCAGCCGACAGTTTAAACAGACTAGAAACATTAGAAACTGCGATTGTAAAAGGTTACACACCCGACCAATTTGATATACGTGATTTTGATTCGTTGACACCCGACGAAATTGGTTTGTTAGAAGACGGTGTGCCATTAGAACAAGTAATGGCAATAGCAAAAACAAACCGTCGTGAAGCAGCACGTTTACTTTCTGCACGAGCAGAGTTAGTAACTGATTATCAAAAAACTGTTGTTGACCAGTTCCGAACAACCCAACCTGAACTTGCTGGACGTTTTGACCAAGCAGCAGAAATATTGTCTGATGTCGGTTATGACCAAAGCCAACTAGGAAACGCAGTTATACAAAATGCGTGGGGTGACACACCACAACTACAAGAAGTATGGAAACGAGTTAACAGTTCTAACGCTTCAGCACGTCATTTGTGGAACGAAGAAAACGCTGTTTTGCGGAAATCAGAACGTTACCAAGGCGCACGACAATACGACTACACAACACCTAACGAACAATCAAACTTTATAAACGCTTACGACGATTACATGAATCGTCATGCGTCAAGTCAAGGTGTTCCGGGTGTAGATGCACACAGAGATTTTTGGAGACAGTTCTGGTTAAACAAATCAGATAAAGAAATTTATGAGTGGATGCAAACTGAAGGCAGGCAAGTCATTGACGACATGCCTGAAGAATTCCAAACACCTGAAGGAATGCAAAACCTTATTGACAACGTGCGGTATGAAGCAAACTCGCTAGTACCCAATAGACCAGAGTTTGCTGGTGTACGAAATCAATTAGCAAAAGGTGAACGAATCACATGGCTTGGCGATATACAGCCAGTGTTAGACGAAATCCGTAAAGTCCAAGACGAAGTACTTACTGAGATACTTACAACTGGTGCTGACATGCGAGTCGTCGATGGTTATGTTGCACCGTTTGGTAGTGCCGGTATTTGGGCTGCTTTCGATGCAGTTAAGCAACAAAACAATATTACAAACAGCGTAAAAGCAGCACAGTATTTAGAAACGTTATCGACAGTAGAACGTATACGGCTTGGCTCAAACGTCCAACCACAAACTGCTGCATTTGAAAACATACGAACATGGGAAGGCGGAATCGATTTCGGTAAAACCGTCAACAGTTCCGAATACGCAGATGCTTTGCAAACACGAGAATTACGCAAACGGGCCGTAGCTTTAATAGACCAATTCTTTACTACACGCTTTGAAAACTTGTCACTAGTTGAAGACACAATTTCTCGTGGAACAATGTTCGAGGCTGTGTACGAACGCACAATGGCTGACAACCTGCAACGTTACAGAATGGAAGACGGAACTTACAAAGTAACCGGCGAGCAAATAAACCAGATGTCGCAGAATGCTCGTCAACAAGCGTTGTTTGAAACAAAACAAGTTCTTTACGACCTTGCAGAACGTTCACGATTTGAAGAATTAATGACTGAACTAATGCCATTCCTTGGAGCGTGGACAGAAGTTGCAACACGATGGATGGGTCTAGCAGGCCAAAACCCAGTGTTCGTTGCTAGAGCTTTACGCCCTTGGCATGTCATAACAGCTAAAGACGAAAATGATCAAACACGTTTGTTGTTTAAAATGCCTAACGTATTTGACACTGATTCGCCCGGAGCACTTAAAAACGTTCCGTTTATGGAAAAACTATTCGGCCCAATTTCAGTATTAACAAACGAAACAGTTGACCTTAACCTTGGGTCTGCTTCAATGATTGGTGCTATGCCGGGAGCAGGCCCGATTTATCAAGTACTAGCAACAGAAGCTGTGATTGCTTTACCTGAGCTAACTGAGTTCCTTGACTGGTCTTTGCCTTACGGTTACGCCGAAGGCGATAACGCAGTAACACGATTTGTAAACGCACACACTAACACTTGGATTAAGAGTGTGGGCCAAATGGCAGGTCTAGAAACTAACTCACGAGCAGCTACAGCAGTGCGTGTGTCACAAGATTACTTAGCTCAAATGCATGAGCAAGGGCAACAAATACCAAACACGCCAGCAGAAATAGCAGAATTTGAAGCAGAAGTTGAACGGCGAGTAAAAATGATTTACGGAATGCGAATGTTTAAATCTATCGCAGTTCCAGTATCTTTCAGACAACAATCACCGTACCAAGCAATTATCCGGAATTTCTACCGTATACAAGATGAACACGATGCCGAAGTTGCTGATTACTGGTTGTTAGAAAACCACCCAGAACTCTGGTCATTTACTGGCAGAAAATACGCAACCGCAGGTGTAATAGCAGGCAATCTAGAAGGACATATAAATTACGAACGTCACAAAGAAATAGCCGACGAATTTCCAGAGTTAGGCGGATTCGTTACAGGTTCTGTAGGCGCTATAGATGTCCAGTTTGAACGAAACCGTGCAGTACGTGACGCAGAAATTAGAGAAGGGCGTAGACAATATTTAGAACCTGCTGGTATTTTAACTGAAGCAGCAGAAGCTATCGGATGGCGCGAATACCGTGTGTTCCGTAACTCTTTAGATGCCCAATTGCGTGTACGTGTTAACAGCGGTGGTTCTGCAAGTTTAAACGCTAAATCAAACCAAGATTTGCGACGGAGCAAAGATGAGTTTGTTCAACAGCTAGGTGTGACTAACCCGAATTGGTTAGCTGAGTTCAACACTATTGGGCGTGCAGATAAACAACGACGGATTTTAGACGGGTTCAGACAAATTGTTGCAGACCCAACGTTTGCTTATCGTCCAGAAATTCCTGAAATAGAAATGTTTTTAGCGTTGCATGACAGTATTGGTTATGAGTTACAACAACGTGCTACTGCGACTGGCAATGACCAGTATTTAAGATTGTCGTACAACAAGAACGAAGATTTAGACCAACGTTGGAATGTTGGGTTGCTGCAAATACTTCAGTACCCAGACTTTGGTCCTATCTACGATAGGTATTTTAGTAAAATTGATAGTGTCTCTACCAAAAATCTTCCGGTTAGAGAATTAGTAGGAGCGCCTTAATATGCCACCGTGGTTAAACAATTTTTTAAGTGGGCTTGATCCTAGAGAAATGCTAATTCTAAATCGTTTGTTTCTTAATAACGAAAACACACGGGAGCTTACCGAACGCATAGCGGATGAAACGCCTCGTGAGGGAGAAGAATTAGCAATTGATCCAGAAGTTGAAGATGAGTTAAAAACAATAGTTCTTGAACGAGAAGCAGAAAAAATTGAAGGTCCTATAACAGAAGCTGACAAAGCTGAAATTGCTGCAAAAGTAGATGTTTCTGTTGACGATGCTCGAATTGCAGCTTTAGGAACTGAACAGCAACAAGCAATAGGAACTGAAGCACGACAAATAGGTTTGCCTGATCCTTCAGGAAGCACAACGTGGCTTGTTAACGATGCGTATTTAAGCGCTTCTATGGACCCTGTTACTTTTTCATTTACAACAAATGTTTTGCCTTACGGTAAAGGAAC
>CEWO01022497.1_pt1 | contig 13954 bp, 12 predicted proteins | sample 361561 | NCBI WGS metagenome assembly CEWO01 (sample SAMEA2623627, study PRJEB7988) | marine metagenome | isolation source: saline water (ENVO:00002010), including
GGCATTCCACCCTGAATGCATTTTTCCATGACCTGACAGCTTTCAGTCGCGAATTTCATAGGTGGTACCACAAAACAGTTTGAGTTTGAAATAAATGGCCTTTCTCTCCAACTGGCCTCGCCACCCGCAATCATATGTAGCATTTCAAATGCATCGTCGACGAAGCTTGGTTCAGTAAAAGATGTGCCTACATGTTTTTCTGTACCAGTGGTACAAGCGTAAATGGTATTTAAATCCATTTCTCGATTATCTAGAATATCGCGGCAAACCATAGGACGTTGGACAAAGTGAATATTATCTAAATGTTGAACTATTCGAGCTGCATTATGAAGGTCTAGAACTGTGGAGTCCCGATAACTTCGATTTTTAACATCTACCATATGAACTGCTGCCCCAGCAGTTCCATAATGTACTTTTTTTCCATTAAGGGTCATATCGTGTTTTGAATTTCGTCCAAATAATGTGATTTCACGATTTGCTTTAACCAACATATCTTCAACTAATACCCGTGGATAACGTAATCGACCATCGTCGCCATAAATAGCCCCAGCAGCAACCATAATGTCGATACCTGACTGTGGCGCATCTGCTAATCCAATTTCTTCTAAAGCAGAGAGTGCTGCTTCGTTTATTCTGTCCATATCTATTTGTGAAAGTGGACGGTATGTACCGCCTTCCATGCCTGGTTTAACAGGCCGCAACTCCGAAGATAAAGGTGCTGCTCTGGCTGCGGTCCGGGCAGCTCGGCCACCTGATCGGCCTGCTCTATGGGGAGGTTTGTCATTCATTTTAAAGTTCCTAAGATAAAAAAATTTTGTTTAACTATTGTTTTATCGTGTCTTAGGGCCTGCCTCGTGCTGCACGTCCACGGCTCGCACCAATAGTACGTTCTAAAAGACTAATTAGCCATGAATCTTTGTTTAATTGACTTTTCATATCATTTATTTTGCTAGGCAAGAGTTGGAAATCTTGCCTATTTACGACTTTTTAGTGGAAAACATCAGCCTCCAATGGTTTTTTGGCAAGCAAAATCCAGTAATTCTTTGAGGGCTTTTTTGAATTGACTGTCTTGAACCGTCATAGCAACTCGGATGTGTCCTTTGGCAGCTTTTCCGAAGCTTTCTCCTGGCATAACTGCTATATTTTTTTCTAATAACAATTGGCTGGCAAATTCTTCCCCGCTGAGTCCAGTATTTTGGATATCAAGCATTATGTACATTGCGCCTGAGGACGGAACGGCGCGTACAACACTTTGCGTAGCTACAAGTGTGTTGGCGATTTTACGGCGGCGATCAAAAGGTGCCGCAATTTCCATTTCAAGTTTTTCACCTTGGTTAATAGCAAAGGTAGCGGCATCTTGAATATAACCCGGGACGCCATACGTCGTATGTGTGGCGAGATTAATTAAACCTGTAATTACTTTTTCAGGGCCACACAGCCAACCGATACGGCTGCCTGTCATCGCATAGCTTTTGGACATTGAGCCTACGACTAAAGTACGCTCCGCCATTTCTGGCAAGCTCCGCGGGGATATGTGTTCTCCCATCCATACTTGACTATCATAGACTTCATCGGATATCAGCCATAAGTCTTGTTCGATGCAAACCTCTGCAACTCCGTTCCAAGTTTTCCTTTGATACAAAACACCAGTTGGATTATTGGGAGAATTAACTAGTAAGCTTTTTGCGTACTTAGCAGGCATTTCCAAGTCATTTTTTGTTGGTTCAAAGTTATTTTTTGGAACACAAAGAACCGGGATATCTATCGCTCCTGCTGCGCGCAACGTTCCAGGGTATGTTGTGTAATACGGGTCTAAATATAATGCTCTATCGCCAGGATCTAATACCGCCATATGGGCCGCAAATAAGGCAGCTTGCCCTCCTGGCGTAATCAGAATGTTAGCGGCGTTTGTTGGCACGAGTGTTCGTGTCTCTATTCGTTGAGCGATGACTTCTCTTAGCTGATCCGTTCCAGGCACGGGCGCGTAGCCAGTGTTGCCTACCTTTGCAGACCGATTCATTTCTTTTAGAATTTTAGGATGGGTACGAATGTCATGTTCGCCGATGGTTAATTCAGTTACAGGAATGCCAGACTTTTTCATTTGGCGGGCTTTGTAAAATACATCCCACCCATCTGTCTCACCGCCAGTTATGGCAGTCATACGGTTAGCAATTTCCATAGACGCAACTGGCAGAATTGTGTTTAAGTTGTCAAACTATTATTTCTTAAAAATCTAGTTGTTTATTTTGCAGATATTTTCATTTTCCAATAGTTGCTATAGGCTGATGTTAGCGAGGTTTGTGAGGTCAATGCTAACGTCACTTTCCTCTTTTTATGAAATTTTTATTTACTTAAAATTTAATCGTCTGGTTTGAAAAGTTCAGGATCCTAACATTGACTAAAATTGTACTGCATAATTCAAAAACTCGGCAAAAAGAAACGTTTAAACCCTTAGAGAGCCAAAATGTCCGCATGTATGTATGTGGGCCCACAGTTTATGACCGTGCCCATCTTGGCAATGCGCGGCCTGTCATTATCTTTGATATATTGTTTAGGTTACTCCGTGAGGTTTTTGGCGTGAATTGTGTAACTTACGCGCGTAACTTTACCGATATCGATGATAAAATTAATGCTCGATCGTTGGAAACTAATCGCGATATATCGACTATAACTGATGAAACAATAACATGGTATTTGAAAGACATGCGTGCCTTATCAGCTTTGGAACCAAATATAATGCCACGCGCAACTCGTTATGTTTCCCAAATGATTGAACTTTCAAATGAATTGATAGATCGAGGGCATGCGTATGTTGAGCAAGGACATGTGTTATTTGATGTTGATAGCTGTCCTGATTATGGGACGCTATCAGGTCGCTCAATTAATGATATGATAGCGGGTGCTCGTGTTGAAGTTGCTCCTTACAAGAAAAATCCATTAGATTTTGTGTTATGGAAACCCTCAACTGGGAAGACACCAGGTTGGGCAAGCCCTTGGGGATTTGGAAGGCCAGGTTGGCATATTGAATGCTCCGCAATGGTGAAAGAGCATTTTGGCGAAAGCTTTGATATACATGGTGGTGGCAATGATCTTATTTTTCCTCACCATGAAAATGAAATTGCACAAAGTAAATGCGGTAATCCTCACGGTTCGTTCGCCCAATATTGGGTTCACAATGAAATGCTTCAGGTCGAGGGCAAAAAAATGTCAAAATCTTTAGGTAATTTTTTTACCGTAAGGGACTTGCTGGATGAGGGTATTCCTGGAGAAGTAATTCGGTTTGTATTCTTATCTACGCATTATAGAAAACCAATGGATTGGACAAAAAAGAAAGCTTTGGAGGCAGAAGCAACACTCCGCAGATGGCATGAAATGGTACAAAATGCATCATTGGCGCCCCTAGATGATACTATTTTAAATTGTGTGGCAAACGACCTTAACACACCAGGCGCTTTGTCTCGAATGCATGAGATTGCAAAAATTGGCTCGGCGGATCTACTTTTAAGCGCTGGTAGGTTTCTTGGATTATTATCGTTTGAAGAAAAATGGTGGCGCAAAAAAGAACCAGATTCTAATTTCAAAATTAAAGTTGATGAGCTCTTAATCGCACGAACCGCAGCAAAAGCTGATCGTAACTTTTTAAAAGCTGACTTGATCCGGTCACAACTTAAAAGTGCTGGTGTCGAGGTTGTTGATGAATCAAACGGCGTCTCCAATGCGGTTTTTACCGATAATTTGGATCCGGATAAACTGTTTTGAGTGTTCAAGCTTGTGCTAATTTAGTGGCACGTGCCGACCCCGAACGGTTCGCCGCTGCAATGATGACACGGTTACCGGTACGTAAGGTGTTATTTCCAGTTTATGCATTTGCTGCTGAAGTGTCTAGAGCTCCATGGATGACACAGGAACAAACGATAGCAGAGATAAGGTTGCAGTGGTGGCGCGATGCACTTGATGGTATAAGAAAGGGGAATGTACGTAGACATGAAGTCCTTGAACCTCTTGCCAAAGTACTGACTCAACAGGGTAATAAAGCTCTCGATGTAATGGTTGAAGCGAGACGTTGGGATATTCAACGGCAAGGATTTGAGGATCCAGATAGTTTGTTAAAACATGTTGAAGCTATAGCATTTGGTCCACTTTCGGCAGCGTTAGATAGCTTAGGTCATTTGCCAGATGATGATAAAAAAATACGAAATTTAGCAAGGCAAATTGGTTTAGCTCGGTTTTTGTGTGGTATAAGAGAATTAATTGATCTTAATGTTCCAATTTGGAGTTGCCCACAAAAAGATAATATTTACAGTAACATTTGTGAAGAAACTTTAAGCATAAGTGGGCCCACACTTTCTTCACCGGCTCTTATTGAAACCGCTAATTTTAAACGGATTTTACGTTTTGTTACGCGTAATCCTAGAAGCGTAGAAAGTGGTACAATTCCAGGTTTTCCGTTAAGGGCCACTGGATCCAGGATATTATTTGCGCTGAAAAATAACTAAATTAATCGTTTTTTGTTTACTGTTAGCCACAGGATTGCGGTGCCGGCTAATAATAGGAAAGGAGTCATTGCGTAGTTCACTGCAGCCCATCCCTCTATGACCGATCCCCCAGAACAGTTCATAAGACCGCCAGAGGCTAATGAGGCTATAGTCACGCACCCGAAGACTATAGCATCATTAAGTCCCTGTACGCGGCCTCGTTCGTGTGGAGCGTAAGAATTTGTCAGCATGGTAGTTGCACCTATAAAACTGAAGTTCCAACCGAAGCCAATTAAAATTAACGCTAAAAAGAAATTAGTAAGTGCAGCACCACTTAATGCGGTCAGTCCTGCACATGCTAAAATTACCAGTCCAACGCTTATTATTTTTTCAACTCCAAAACGAGTAATTAATTGGCCCGTAATAAATGATGGTAAAAACATTGCTACAACATGAGCAGAAACTACATCGTTTGCATTATTTTTTGTAAAACCACATCCGACTACTGCTAATGGTGTCGATGTCATTACGAGGTTCATAAGTGAGTAAGCCACCATGCCACAAACTACTGATACGAGAATACGCGGGTCCCTGAGTAGCGCTCCATACTCACGTGGTGGCTGCATATTGTTTTTCAAACCCTTGCTCGACGTATTTTGTGGAAATTTAAGTAATAAAAATAAAAACATACCAATTAGATTGAGCCCTGCGACAGTGACATAAGTTCCAAGGAATGGAATGACTGAAGCATCCTGTACAAATTTATTAAGCTGAGGACCTAAAACTGCATAAATCAGACCACCTGCGGTAATATAGGCTATTGCTTTTGGTCTAAATTCTTTTGAAGCGTTGTCAGTGGCCGCAAAGCGATAAAAACCTTGTGCAGACATGTATATTCCTGAAAGATAGGAGCCAAAAAGTAGCAACGAAAAAGAACTTAAATAGAGTCCATAAGCAGAGACCAAAGCGCCTAAAGCACCTCCAATTGCTCCAATAAAGAACCCTGCTTTTCGGCCCCGTTTTTGCATAAGTGCAGAGAGCCATGGTGCAGTGGTCATCGATCCAAAAACAACTAGTGAAATAGGCAGGGTTGCCAAACATGGATTTCCAGTCAGCATACCACCAGCAAGACCGCCGATTACGAAAATCATTGGCATCTGGGAGCCTAGTACTGCCTGGGCGGCAACTAAGACAGCAACATTTTTTCTGGTAAGGCTGTCATCAGTTGTAATTTCCATCATTTTGGCACCCTTTTACAAAATTTAGATTTCGCTAATTATATGAGCGAAGGAACCAAATGTTTTTTTGTGGGATAATCCCATCGCTGGTAATTCAATACCATCTGCATCTTTGGCCGAGAATAATGGTTTTCCTTCCGCAACAATTGTTGTTGCAAAATGAAATTCATGTCCACGGAAATGGCCGTTTAGCGGTGTTGTAAGAGATGTCAGTTCTCGATAGCCTAGATGAAGCTTTCGTTTTTCGAAACTAGTTACTAACCGTAATAGCCCCAACATTTCATGACCAGAACCATACTCGTCTATAATAGACTCTCCTAAAACCATATACCCACCACATTCACCATAAATTTTAGTATTTCGTTCTGAATGTTTATGAATTGAGGATTTAAATCGATAAGCGGTTGCTATCTTTTTGGCGTGAAGTTCAGGATACCCTCCTGGTAAAAAAATAAAATCTGTATCTTCTGGAACTTCTTCGTCTGCCAACGGTGAAAAAAAAGAAATTGAAGCACCTGCTGTATGCCAAGATTTTAATTGGTGAGGGTAACTAAATCCAAAAGCTATATCTTTTGCCACGGCAATTCGTTGACCAGGTGGTTTAGGGTGCTGATGCAGTGATGGTTTTTTTTGCTTTATGTCGCACTTGGTTAAAGTTGTTATATCCAAACTTGGAGCTAATGCGTCTGCTATATTATCAATCCATCTATCCAACTGATGGCTCTCGCTTGCCTGTACTAAACCTAGATGCCGTTCAGCTAAAGAGAAACTGTCGGACTTTAATAAGAATCCTATTACCACAACGTCTATTTTTGAGAGAGAAGTCTTAAGAATATTTAAATGGCGATAACTTGCTACTCGGTTAAGTATTACACCAAGTATTTTTATTCTATTATCAAAGTTTATAAATCCCTTAACAATAGCGGCTACAGATTGTGCAGTTTTTCCAGCATCAATTACTAGAACGATTGGTAACGATAAAATATTTGCCAAATCTGCTGATGAACCAGTACCTGAAACCCCAGCCCCATCAAAAAGACCCATGGCGCCTTCAACTATTAGATTTTCATTACCTACTAAATTCTGTATCCCTGATGCTGACATAGCCCAAGCGTCAAGGTTGATCGAATTTGTACTGGCGGCAACGTAATGAAACTGTGGATCGATGTAATCTGGACCAGATTTGGCCGGTTGGAAGGCAATTCCTATTCGTGACATGAGACGCATAATAGCAAGAGTTATTACAGTCTTTCCTGCTCCCGAACTTGGGGAAGCGATCATGAAGCGCATCATGCGCTTTCAGCAGGGCGTCCACGGTTAAGTGGATCCATATTTCTTGGAATTTTACCTAATTCTAATGATTGCCAATCTAATACCTGGCGCATTAATACGGAACGACCAACACAAATAATTGCTGGTGGTTTGATTTTAAGTTTTTTTGCATCCAATACTGCTTCTCCCAGGGTGCTTTCGAAAACTTTTTGGGCTTCTAACGTCGCCGATGTAACGAATGCTACAGGCTCTGATAAACTACGGCCAGCAGCTATCAATCTCTCAGTAATTTGAGAAATATGCCGCATACCCATATAAATAACAATAACTTGGCTTCCCCGAGCAATGCCCTCCCAATCGACTGAGCTTGGTGTTGCACCAGATTGATCATGTCCTGTTACAAATGTTACGGATTGGTTAACGTCGCGATGCGTTACAGGTATACCAGCGTATGCAAGACCACCAATTCCTGCGGATATTCCTGGAATTATTCTAATTGGGATCCCATGTTGTACTAGAGTTTGAGCCTCTTCTCCACCTCTTCCAAAAACAAAAGGATCTCCTCCCTTTAACCTTAACACTTTCTTTCCTTTCCGTGCAAAGTCGACAAGCTGTAATGAAATATCACGCTGTTTAGCAGAGGGTTTTCCTCCGCGTTTTCCAGCATAAACGAGTTTAGCATTAGTCGCTAACTCTAAAATTTCATTGCTAACTAGCGCGTCGTAAACAACAATCTCAGCTTGCTTCAGTGCATTGAAAGCGTGTAAGGTTAATAATCCAAGGTCGCCTGGACCTGCGCCACACAGCCAAACCCAGCCTGATTTCAATTCAGGAAACTTTGATAATAAAACGTTGTGTGAATCATGCATTCTATAGCTTATGCATAAGATAGGTCAGAGTGAAAAGGGTGCAAGCGACCTACGGTTTGTGATTGGCGGCATGAAAAGCTTTGCTATAATGAAATTATGAATGAGGTAACAAAATCTAGCCTACGCCGTGGTTGGACAACCGGTGCCTGTGCAACAGCTGCGGTTCGTGCTTGCCTACAACAGTTATGGGGAGGTCAAAACCTTACTGAAGTTGAGATCACATTACCCCGAGGAGAGAAGCCTTTGTTTCCAATAGCACACCGAGCTGTTGGACACGATTGGGTCGAAATTGGAATCACAAAAGATGCGGGTGATGATCCAGACGTAACACATGGGGCACTAATTATTGTAAAAGTTACTGAAGGAGGTTTTGGCGTCAATTTTTATGCCGGTGATGGTGTTGGTTATGTCAGTAAGCGAGGGCTCCCAATTGCAATTGGAGAGCCTGCGATAAATCCAGTACCCCGAAAAATGATGGAAGCACAGGTCAAAGAATTAGCAAAGCTATATAAAAAAAAATCAAATGTTAAAATTACCATCAGCATTCCAGGTGGGACTGAACTTGCTTCCCGTACATGGAATCCTAGGCTCGGAATAGTTGGTGGTCTGTCAGTTTTGGGGACAACAGGAATTGTTCGTCCGTTTTCATGCTCTGCATGGATTGCATCCATTCATCGTGGTATTGATGTTGCTTGTGCTGAGGGTACACAACACGTAGCAGGCTGTACTGGCGCAACTTCTGAACAAGCTGTTCAGGCACTGTATTGCCTTCCTGATACCTCTATGCTGGATATGGGTGACTTTGCCGGTGGTTTAATGAAATATCTAGGTAAAAAGCCTGTTCCAAGGTTAACTATCGGCGGTGGAGTGGGAAAAATGACTAAATTGGCTCAGGGTGCCGGCGATCTCCATTCGGCACGTAGTCAGGTTGACTTTAGCCAATTAGCAAAAGTTTTGGGACAACCAAATCTATGTAAAGTGAATACAGCTTTAGAAGCATACACGCTAGCTGGGCCTAGTATGTCTGAGTGGGTAGTTACGGAAAGTTTAAAAACTTGTAGATCAATTCTTAAAAATGAAAAAATAGAAGTGGATTGCGTTGTAATCGACAGAGCTGGTCAAATTTTAGCGCGCACATGACTGTTCTAATTTTAGCTGGAACTTTAGAAGCACGGCAGTTGGCTCAATATTGCGCGCGTAATAATATTCCTGCGCATGCTAGCCTGTCTGGTGCCACACGAAATCCGCGGAAGTTGGCTGTTCCAACGCGTGTCGGTGGCTTTGGCGGTGCGGATGGTTTCAAATCTTTTGTCAAAGAACAAAAAATTCAAGCAGTTTTGGACTTAACTCATCCATTTGCTAAACTTATTACCTTGCGAACTTTTAATATCTGTCAAGAACTTAATTTACCAATGTTACGATATGATCGACCAAAATGGTTACCTTTGAAAGATGATCTTTGGAGGCCCATAAAAGATGAAAGTGAGGCAGCCCAATTTATTTCTCCGAGTCAAACCGTGTTCCTTGCGACAGGTCGACAAAGTCTAATAAAATTTAAAAATATTAAAAAATCAAAAATTTATTGTCGACAAATTGATCCACCTGATCAACCTTTCCCTTGGAAAAATGGAGATTTTATTATTGGCCGGCCACCGTTTACTGTAGCCAATGAAAAAGCATTATTTACTGAATTAAAAATTGACATATTGATTGCAAAAAATGTGGGAGGCAAAGCAAGTCGAACTAAACTTGATGCGGCAAGAGCCTTGAGACTACCAGTGTTGATGATTGATCGTCCTTCACTTACATCAGCACCAACTGTGAGTTCGTTAAGAGAGGTTAAACAGTGGTTGGGTGAATTGCATGTTAAATTTTGAATTATAAAGGATTACCATGACCCGAATTTTAAAATCAGATACACGTATGCCTGACAGTGGCCGCGTTGAAAGTGCTGTTATATTTTTGCATGGTTACGGCGCAAATGGCGCGGATTTGTTGGGTTTAGCAGCCGTATTAGCAGAGCATATGCCGAATACACTTTTTTTGGCACCAGATGCGCCTGAAGTAAACGCAATGTCAGAAGCGGGTTTACAGTGGTTTCCAATTCCTTGGATTGATGGGTCCTCCGAAGAAGATGCCATGCTTGGTTTGCGTTCAGCATCCCAGGATCTTAATGCTTATCTAGACGGAGTAATGATAGATTTTGATTTGTTGCCTGAACAAGTAATTGTTTTTGGATTTTCTCAGGGAACGATGATGGCACTTCATGTAATCCCGCGGCGTGACGAAGCCATTGCCGGGTTAGTAGTTTTCTCGGGGCAACTTCTAGAGCCGGAAGCATTAGTAGATGATGCTCGCGCTTTTCTTCCAATTTTACTAGTTCATGGTGATCAAGACGATGTTGTGCCTATAGCTGCATTACCTAAAGCTGTGGAGGGTCTGCAAGCCGCTGGTTTTAAAGATGTATATGTTCACGTAATGAAAGATGGAGCACATGGCATTGCTCCAGACGGCTTACAGGTAGCTTTGGCGTTTATGCGGAAGCAATTTGGCATGGAATAAGCAATATACAGGCCTTGCCTGAATAAAAACACTATATATAGTATTATCAGATACTGACTTGGTACTGAGGTGCTGGACCAGAGTTCGAACAATTGGTTAGAGGCAATTTTGATGTCAGAAGATTTTAGAGATGAATTTGTTCGGGACACTCCTAAATTAAAACAAAAGCCAGCATTAGTTTTAAATGCGGATTACAGACCCCTATGTTATTATCCACTCTCGCTGTGGAGTTGGCAGGACGCAATTAAGGCTGCGTGGCTGGATAGAGTTCAAATAATAGCTGAATATGATGATATCGTTAGATCGCCCTCAACCGAGATACGTATTCCGTCGGTTGTGGTTTTAAAGGATTATGTTAAGCCGCGTAATACAGTTGCGTTTACCCGGTTCAATCTATTTTTGAGGGATGAGTTTTCTTGCCAGTATTGTGGATCTCTTGGAGATTTAACATTTGATCATATCGTGCCACGTAAAAATGGAGGAGTTACCAGTTGGGAAAACGTAGTAGCCGCTTGCTCTTCTTGCAACCTGAAGAAGGGGTCACGTAGTTTGAAACAATCTGGTCTAACTCTTCGGAAAAGGGTCAGGATACCCAAAGCTGATGAATTACGGAATATTGGGCGAAAATTTCCACCCAATCATCTACATGATAGTTGGGTTGACTTCCTATATTGGGATGCTGAATTAAAGGCTTAAGGTGAGCAGTTAGCGCCCCCTAAAACGCAAAATTTGCTGCAATTTTTATGGTTAAGAACTACATCGATTTCTGCATCTTTAAGGGTAGGACCTAACTCAAAATCACTACTGGACTCGATGAGAGTGCAAGCGAGAACTACTGGCTTTTCTGATCCCTTACGCTTAACTACCATCCGGGATGACGAACACATGATTTTGTTAGGGTTTTTTCCCAAAATTTTCCAACATTCAGTGGTAATTTCTGGAATATCAAATTTTTCATCAATTTCAGGAAATAGTACTGTCTGTTTAGGATCTCTAGCATCAATGTTATAATTTCGTGTTCGAAAAAGATTTTCATAGCCCGCACGGATATCGGATTCACTTTCATCCCAAATAGTTCGACCTGCCACTTTCATGTTGACACCAACATCTCTCAACCAATCCATACCCTCTAAAGTTTTTTGAAACGTACCTAAGCCACGTTCATGATTGTGCCGTGTTTCACTAAAATGGTCTAAAGATACTCTGAGTGTTAATTTTCCAGGATAAAAGCTATTAAGTTGAACCAATTTCGTCTTAACAGATTTCCGCATCATTGGCTGCATTGCATTTGTTAAAATCAAGACCTCATAATTAGCTTTCAAACAATATTCTACCATTTTAAGAATTTCTGGATTTATAAATGGCTCTCCACCTGTAAAACCAATTTCATAAACTGGCCATTTTCGATACTTAAGTTGACATAAAAAAGATAAAACTTCTTTGGCAGTTATGTGTACAAGAGTATCATTTGTGGGGCTGCTCTTGATGTAGCAATTTGCACACGAAATATTACAAATGGTACCAGTGTTGAACCACAGTGTAGTAGGATTATTTAAGGCTATTCGAGCTCTATTTTTGCCGCTTAGTGTAATCTCTGGATCTTGAAATTTGTGTCTGGGTACGGTTAAATCTAGGTCAAGCATAATATTGTCATTTAATTGCTGGATCCAATTATACTAAATATCTTATTTCCATCTGAGTTAAATTAGCTAAAAAGTAAATATAGAATTCTTGTTTATCTGAAATTTTAAAATCTGCCCTGCCAATAGGTAGTTAGCGCAAACATAGTACAGGAAGTATACATGGTTTCTCGAGTAATCCCGGTTGATCCGTTTGATTTGATTGTTTTTGGTGGCACCGGTGATCTGGCTCGTCGGAAAATCATACCAGCGCTCTTTCGGCGATTTTGTGCATCTCAGATAACAGCTAAGGCAAGGATAATAGGGGTAGCCCGTAGAAGCTTTAAAAAAGAAAATTATCTATCTTTAATGCGTGACTCAGTTATAGAATTTAGTGAAAAAAAAATTGAGACAGATAACCCGCATCTTATAAAATTTTTAAAAATATTAGAATATGTTGAGGTTGATATTCAGGGGGATGCTGGTTGGAAAAAACTAAGCCAACTTATCCGTAGAGATGTTGTTACAGCATATTATTTTTCGGTTGCCCCGAATTTATTTGGAGAGATTGCATACCGGCTGAACAAATGGGAAATCGCAACACCAGAATCAAGGATAGTCATCGAGAAACCTTTTGGACATAATCTGTCGAGCGCTAAAAAGTTAAACTCTGCGTTGTCAGCTCAATTCACTGAAAATCAAATCTATCGTATTGATCATTATCTTGGAAAAGAAACAGTACAAAATTTAATGGCAGTAAGATTTGGCAATTTGCTTTTTGAACCGCTGTGGAACTCCCAATATGTCGATCATATTCAAATAACTGTTTCTGAAACCGTTGGCGTCGGAGGGCGTGGCGCATATTATGATCAGTCAGGTGCTATGCGTGATATGGTCCAAAACCATTTGATGCAACTCTTGTGCTTGATTGCAATGGAGCCACCCTCGCACTTTAATTCAGATGCCGTACGCGACGAAAAATTAAAAGTTATTCGTGCCTTAGGTGGTGTAGAGGCTCATCATGTTGTTCGTGGTCAGTATGATAGCACAAAAAATGAACGGAGCTATAGGCAAGATGTTGAAAATAATCGTAGTTTTACCGAAAGTTATTTAGCAATAAAGGTAGCTATCAACAATTGGCGTTGGTCGGGGGTACCATTTTATCTGCGTACTGGAAAAAAATTAAAGGCGCGTTCATCAGAGATTGCAATTGTTTTTAAAACACTACCCCATTCTATTTTTGAGGAGGATGGAGAGGAAAAACAAAATATACTTGCCATTCAGCTTCAACCTAATGAGGGGATGACTTTAGATGTGACTATCAAGGAACCAGGACCAGGGGGCATGCGATTAATTCATGTTCCTTTAGACATGACCTTTGCAGAAGCATTAGGAGATAATGACGATAATACTCCGGATGCCTATGAAAGACTCATAATGGACGTAATACGCGGTAATCAAACTTTATTTATGCGCGGGGACGAAGTTGAAGCAGCCTGGATGTGGACAGATCCAATAATCAAGGCTTGGCAAGATCGAAATGATGTACCTAAGTTATATGATGTAGGTGGAATGGGACCTGATGATGCAATAGCGTTGATTAGTAGAGACGGTAGACGTTGGCGGGACATGAGTTAATGAATTTTTTAAGTTATAAATCGGTTAAAGATCTTATGCGGACTTTAGTAAAAGATGTAAAATTAGATTTAGAACAGGCGATTAAGCATAAAAATACAGCGACTTTTGTGGTGCCAGGTGGTACAACACCTGGACCTTTGTTCGATTTGTTAAGTACTACCGATATTGAATGGAATAAAGTGACAGTTTTTTCAACTGACGAGCGTTGGGTTGAAACTGACAGCCCCCGATCAAATTTTGGATTAATCAAGCGTCGATTGTTAAAAGGTCCAGCTAGTAAT